>Ga0315282_10006656_pt1 | contig 19243 bp, 24 predicted proteins | sample YL17G07_20_MG_FD_203693 | JGI IMG/M metagenome (GOLD analysis project Ga0315282, IMG submission 203693) | Sediment microbial communities from Yellowstone Lake, YNP, Wyoming, USA - YL17G07_20 | ecosystem: Environmental > Aquatic > Freshwater > Lake > Sediment | place: USA: Wyoming | collected... | reverse complement strand
GTGATCTAAAGCAGGCTTTCCAGCCACTGGGAGCAAGAATTTAGGCTTTGTAAAAGTCAGTGGGCGCATCCGCGTTCCAAGTCCGGCAGCTAGTACTACTGCCTTCATTTAATCACGATTATATTTTTTGACCCTTTACTAATAAAGATTTCAAGATCCTGGAGGTCCTTTCAGCGATTTTCCCCACGTCATTTTCCGTTTTCCCTCCAGCGGTTATCCGGATGTAAGGCTCCGTTCCAGATGGCCTGACGAGGACCCAGGTGTCGTCTTTGAAAGAAAATCTGATGCCGTCAATTGTCAAAACATCGCTTATTCCTTTGAACTCCTTTCTCAACCCAGCTTTGAACTTTTTCATAACCACTGATTTTTTCTCATTCGGGCAAGCTACCTTCTTTCTTACAGTTGGGTGCTCAGGTATCGAATCGAGTAACTCAGAGAGCGACTTTCCCCGCGAATCGAGCAATTCTAATATTTTGGCGGCGGCAAGCGGTCCATCCGGAGCAAGGTGGATCATTGGGAATATCCACGCGCCGCTGGGCTCCCCACCGAAAATCGCACCACGCTTTTTGATCTCCGCTGCCACGCTTACATCGCCAACCCGTGTCCTTACTACTTTGCCTTTTTTTGCGCCAACGCACTCATCGATGGTTCCAGATGCGTCCACTGTGGTGATCACAATGTCACCTTCTTTCTTCAATTGTTGAGCCGATACTAGCGACAGCAATTTATCTGGATTCGCCACCCTGCCTTTCTCATCAACCGCCGCTATCCGATCTGCGTCACCATCATGCGCAAGCCCGATGTCGGCCCCTATTGATTTGACGACTGTGCATAGCTCATCTAAGTTTTCGGGCGTCGGCTCAAGCCCCCTTCCAGGGAAGAAACCGTCGACCTGTGAGTTGAGGGTGATTACCTTGCAGCCGAGCCTTTGCAGCAGGTAGGGCGTCACAAGTGCTCCAGCCCCATTTCCGCAGTCTAGCACAACTTTGTAACTTCTGCTGAGTGAGACCTTGCATGCCATCTCATCTATATATCTAGAGAGGACATCAACAGCCTCAAATTTTCCTATTTTATTCCATGGTACGGAGTTTAGCTTCCTCGAAGAATAAAGTTTCTCGATTTTTGCCTCTTGCTCAGGTGTATATGCCATTCCATCGCTGTTCCAGAATTTCATGCCATTATATTCAGGGGGGTTATGCGATGCGGTTATCATAATGCCTGAATCTGCGTTGAGGAGACGGGCGGCAAAGCTGACGGCGGGTGTCGGTACTATTCCAAGTTTCTTAACATCGCAGCCGCCCGAAAGTAGCCCAGAAACTAGACAACTCTCGAGCATATCACTTGAGGTCCGGGGGTCCTTCCCCACGACGATAGTGCCTGAATTCTCGAGATATGTCGCAAGGGCTAAACCTAGGTCGATGGCGAGCTCCGGAGTAACATCCTTATTTATTACACCTCTTACTCCAGAGGTGCCGAAAAGTTTGCCCACCATTCGGAGCCCTTCCTATGCTGGAACGGCCAAAACTTTGGTCTTTCTGACCTCTACCCGTTTTACTGGGCAAATCTTCTTAACGACCTTATAGATGTCGGACGCGAGCTTACCAAGGACGACTTCCTGAACGAATTGATCAAACGTTCGCTCAGCTGCCCGGCTCTCGACGACGTCTCGCATGCCGGAGCGGACGGCCTCTAGCTGGGAGCTCTGGATCCTCCGGAATGAAGTCACCATCGAGCTGATTCTTATCTTATATCCATCCTGCGTCGTTACGGTGGCGATGTTGTCGACCTTTGTAGCCCTTCGCCTCACCTGGCTTCTCACATAGTCTCTCGCCATATCGTGCCCGATGAACCTCGTTATCGCACGATTTCCCTCAACCCCTTTCACTTGGAAGTAGAGTTTGATGTGGGATTTCGAGAAGTCGTCTATAAGGTCTCCAAGGGTGGTCTCCAACACACGACCGGAGAGATTGTCAGCGTCCAGCGTCGGCGTCTCACCTATTTTAGCTCCACCGAACATCGCGGGGGCGATGACTTCGTACCACTGCTTGGTCCGCCATGTTTCCTTCCCCACGCGGTGGTCACGTTTCTCCTTCGACTTTTCTTTTTCTATTTCTTCCATTGTTTATACCTTTTTCAATCACTATTACTTCAGTCCTCTTCTTTAGTCCAAATTTAAATACCTTCTAAGAAGAAGTGAAGTTGCAAAGTTTTTAGTTAATACCCACATAGGTTCGACGGAAGGATGATCATGCTCGATATAAAATTTGTGCGGAAAAATCCAAATGTCGTGAAGGATAATATCGCCAAGCGCGGGGACATGGCTAAAGCGAAGTGGGTTGATGAGCTTCTAGACCATGATAAGAACTGGAGAGCGCAGGTGGTAGAAGCTAATAGATTGAGGGAAAGATTAAACACACTTACGGAGGAAATAGCTGGGCTTAAAAAAAGGGGTGAAGATGCAAGCGATAAAATTGCCCAAGCAAAAAATATCCCATCGAAGATAAAAGAATCGGAGGAGGGAGCTCAGGGGCATAAAGAAAAAGTTAACTACATGCTCTTACGGCTACCAAATCTTATGCATGAGTCGGTACCCATAGGCAAGGACGAAAACGATAATGTCGAAGTAAGAAGCTGGGGAGAAATACCTAAATTGGGATTCAAGCCGAAGGACCATATCGAACTCGGTTTAAACCTTGATTTGATCGACCTTGAACGGGCTGCCAGGGTATCCGGCGCAAGGTTCTACTATCTAAAGAACGAATTAGTCCAATTGAACTATGCGGTGATAAAGTTTGCATTAGATTTCATAGTGAAGAAAAATTTTGCATTATTCCAACCGCCGTACATGCTGAAAAGAAAGCCCCTGGAGGGAGCGATCGCATTATCGGATTTTGAGGATACTGTTTACAAGATCGAAGGCGAGGACCTGTATTTATTGGCGACATCTGAGCACGCACTGTTAGCGTTGCAAATGGATGAGACCTTGGAGGCAAAGGATTTACCTATTAGATACAGTGGCGTGAGCCCCTGTTTCAGAAAAGAGGCAGGAACGCACGGTAGAGATACTAAGGGAATTTTTAGAGTTCACCAATTTGAGAAAGTTGAGCAATTTGTCTTCAGCAAACCGGAAAATTCGTGGGAGGAGCACGAAAAACTGATTTCAAACGTCGAAGAAATTTTTCAAATGCTAAAATTGCCTTACAGGATAGTAAACGTATGCAGCGGTGATTTAGGAACGGTCGCGGCGAAGAAATACGATTTAGAGGTGTGGCTGCCTGGGCAGGGAAAATATCGAGAGGCAGCGTCATGCAGCAACTGTACTTCTTATCAGGCTGTTAGGTCAAACATTAGATACAGGGAAAAGCCAAGCGAACCAGCAAAATTCGTACACACACTAAACAGCACTTTGGTGGCAACCGAAAGGGCTTTGATCGCTATCATTGAAAACTATCAGCAGAAGGATGGCTCGATTTTAATCCCCTCCGTCCTTGTGCCCTATATTAATCTAAAAAAAATTACTTAACCAATCTACAGAACGCTCTCTGCCGTTGAAGTGCAGGAGAGTAGGTCTTCTAGTGTGGCGAGGAGGGTCTCAATTCTACCTTCGACCCCGATGGTTGTGACCACTTGCCTGCCTCGAGCAACCGTATTTACTTTAACACTTTTCGGTGCCTGAAGGTTATCCGGGCCCAGTGCCGCGGCAATAGCCTGCGAGACCGAGCTGCCATCATACGTGCAAATAACTCTAGCTCGCATCTTCAATGATACACCTAAAAAGTTCCTGGTTTTATCGTGCCAATTTCCTCGCCGGTGGGCTTCAACTTCATAGAGCCAAATTGAACAGCCGCAATTTTTTCAACATTTTTGACAGGAGTGATCACAGCCATTCGGTCCCGGGTATAGTCTATCTCATCGATTATTCCTATTCCAACGAACATATTTTCGTGGTCCACCAAACCGACCAGGACATTTTTTTCGCTGCCTGTGCTGACTGCTTTTATCCGCCCAAACTTCTCCTCCAACTCCCAAATCACTTTCTCGTCCAACGGTATTTCCGTGACTATGAATCGTCCTTCAGGCAGTTTCTCGGCATACACGACCGGCGTTTGTATGTTTAAGTTTCCAGGGTCGATTTGTTCACCTGTGCGGTAGTAACAGCGATCGAGTCTTACCTTACGCAAGTCGAGCACGACTCTGCTCGAGTCCTCAAAATATCTCGCCAGGGCTAGCCAGCGGAGGAGAGTTCTCTCAGATGGTGATCGCGATCGAACTTTTTGGTACACTGGTATCCTCCTCAGCTTGGCCTGTGGAACGGCCAAGAGCAGGTGCTCGAGTTCTCTCCCTCGTTGAAGTGCAACCAGGAGATCGGGATTGAGCAACTCCATCACGTTCAGCTGAAGAGCGCGCCCCGAACCATCTTTGATCCATCCTGGCGTGTTCACGATAACAACATCAGCCTCCTTTATGCCGAGTTCTACCAGCTTCTTCATGCCTACGGTGAATTCGAGCATGTGGTTGGATGGAGACATCGAGCCAACGAAACACGCCGTTCTGGTCGGAACCTCACTCAGCAAGCCAACCGGCCTCTCAAAAATGCCTATCCCCATCGTGCTGGGCGGTCCGATATCAGACTGGCCGACATCGCCATCTAAGACGGCGGTGCGCACGCCATTGTTCAACAAATTGTTGGCTACGTATGTGGTGAAGAAGGTCTTGCCAACATCGACATCACCTATCACCATAATGAGCCGTGGTTTTTCACGAATGATTGCTGCGATCAGTTCGTCCCACTCTCGCGAGATCGTGCGCTCGGCCAGCCTCTCCACATTTCCGCTCTCCCCAAGAGTGTATTCGACGATGGCCTCAGTCTCGGCCTCTAGCGGTAGGGATTTCGCTCGTGGCACGACCAGTTTGCTACCCTTTTCGTGCAGGCCTCCGCATATCAACACCTTGCCATCTTTGACCTGAAGGCTCAGCATTCCCTCGAGCCTTACGACATCGCCCCGCTTCAGCTCAAGCTCTGGCAAATCCTCACTTCCGAAGCTCCAAAGTAGGTCGCTTAATATCCATTATGCCTCTGGTCAGCAACCTTATCTCTTGTATCTCGCTCGTTGGTAGGGCAATCTCCTCAAACCGCTTTGGCCCTTCGAATTGCTTACATTCAACGAGTTTTATCCCCTCTTGGGTAATTTGCGATACCTTTCCCACGATGACTCGATTGTCTTTAAGGACGATTGTGACCTCATTTCCCTCTTCAAGGTTTTTGAGCTCTACCGGTTGCACAACTGCGGGTATTAGGCTCGCGATGATGCCGGAGTAAATGGGAATTCTTTGGTACATTGCTCTGAGCTCGGATGAAATCGCCTCGAGCGCACCCAAATCGTTGCCGTAGCGTCGGAGAAGTTCGATTATCTCCTCGACTAGCCTTTGGAGTTCACTCTGTTCAAACGTCATGATAGACCCTCACACAATTTTTGTCCAAAGCTTTTAAGTAACACACACTGTCGCCTCTGCAAGTGCTTGTTCTAACTTAATTAAGAACTCGTCCATGCGTTCGCGAGGAATTCGAGCGGCCGCGGAGACGTCATGCCCCCCACCGGACCCCCCTACGGCCTCCGCGGCCTTAGAAAGAGTTCGGCCAACGTTTACACCTTGGATAGCCAGGCTAGGTGTCGCCCTAGCTGAGACCTTTAGCTTATCCGCGTTTATGTCGGCGAGCCCAAACATCGGACGATCCGGCGTCATCATCCCTGATTCGATCGCCAGTGAAAGTGCCTCACCTATCATCGTAGGGCCGATCGCGTCGCCAGCGTAAACATAACGCATCCGTTGGGTTACTTTAAAAGCATCTGGATGTGATTCTAGCCAGCTCAGCGCGCCTACCATTTGTCCTTGGTAATCACGTAGTGAAGCGATGGCCTCTGACTGTGCAGCTTGGTCGCCCATCGCTGCCGTAAATCCCAGCTCGGGCTTACGCAACTTTCCACAGGCATCCAGCATCGCGACATAATCTCTTGCATCCGGAGGACCAATAACCTCCTTCACAGCTAGTGTATAGGTAGGGCCCCATAGGGTACGGCAGAATTCCTCATTTTCTGCGATTGGACCTAATTTAGCCAGAATCGATTGCTTGAACTTTTCCTCGACTTCTCGATCAAGCTTGGCAATTGTATCTTCCTTTTTTATGTCGAGCTCGTCCACGAGAGCTTGACATGCTGAGGTATTACCGGAAATGCCGGGCAAATACGGTCTCGCGGAAAGACTTAGACAATCGACGACAGAAAAAATGCTGCGTCCGATTAGCTTTAGCCCTTCGCCGCTGGTCAAAAAACCTAGATCTATGGCTCGCTTGAACAATGTTTCATTCACACCGGAAAAGCCGGAGATGAATTCCTGGCGGTCCCCAATCGCACCAACCATCATTAGCTCAATAAGTGGCCTAAAGCTCTTGTCAATATTCTCCACAACCGAGTATACCACTCCTGCAGCGCTCACATCCTTCGCGCCATTCAGCCCGCAAACGTGTGGGTTCAAGTAGGCGAGGTTTGGGTACTCATGTAGCTCCCCAGGGTGGTGATCCAAAATCAGCGCTCCGCGCTCCTTTTCCAAGATAAACTTTTGGATCGACGGGATCTGTCCGGTGCCTTGATCTATGAACACAAACAAGTCATAGTTTTCCTTGCTGAGTTCCAGGATCTCTTCTGGTTCAAGCGGTCTGGTGAACTTGACGTGGAATGGTACATTATACGTGTAAAGGCATTGTGCGAAAATAACAGCTCCTGCGAGACCATCGGCGTCTGTGTGAGTAACAATTTTAATCCTGCATTCGCCATTGAGGTAGGACTTTAGGAAAGCTGCGGTTTCATAAGCATCGCGTTGAAACTTCCTGATTTCTTCCCGACCCAAATTCCGCACCAGCTCAGCGAACTAGGAGTGCCGCCTTCTCGGGCTCGTAGCGCCAGCCCTTTGGCAATACACCCATCCGAACGTAATACCTAGCAAGCCTGTTGATTTTTGCCTCCGATAGCCCGAGGCCGTATTTAGATGCAAAATCCTTCCGATTTCGTTCTAGGTGCCTCCGCAGTGCGACAGCTTTCTTTATTAAATTCATGAGGTCCTCCGGCAGTTCACGTTTTATGCCGTGATCTTCTAGGATTTGCACCACTGTTTTACCTACCACTTGCTTGACGCTCGGCACGCTATGCTGGTCGCGCAAGATTATACCTATCTTGCTAGCTGAGTTCCCTTCCTTGGCGAGCCTAACCACTAGCTCCTCTACTTTGCTTGCGGAAGCTCCGGCCAACGACCTACTGGCTTTCCTTCGCTCGAATGATTCCTCCATTTTTCTCACCGCTGAGCCTTTTTCATTAGGGTGTACCACTTAAGAAACTTTTTGCCTGCCCGCGCCCTGTGGGAAATGGCACTTTTTTCGGCAATCGTCATCTCAGCGAATGTTCTACCGTCACCCTCGCTCGGGATGAAAATCGGGTCGAATCCAAAACCATGTGAGCCTCGGGTCTTAGAGGCAATTTTTCCAACTACATTTCCAGTGAAGATCATAGTCTTCGAATTAGGTTCGCAGTAGCTAATTGCAGACCTGAACTCAGCTCGTCTGTTCTTCGTATTTACCATCAACTTTAGCAGGCCGTCATTTCCTATCGTCCTGAAAACGTATGAGGAGTAGGGACCTGGAAACCCTCGAAGCGCACTAACGAATAACCCTGCATCCTCGACGAAGCAGGGCTTGCTGAGTAAGTTACATGCGTCGACTGCACTTTGGCAGGCTATCTCCTCAACCTCATCAGCTTGTATCTCTTCACATGGCAGGTCGCGCATCTCGAGCTTTATGCCACGATTTGCAACAATTTCGCTTATCTCCTCAAACTTGTGGCGATTGCCCGTGACGAATATCAGTGCCATGCTCTTTCCTCCTTCTGAATGTAGCGGCCGCGCTTTTCAATCTCCTCAACGCGTTCTATGACCTTATCCGCATCCTCGCCGAACTCGCGCGTATAGCCCGTTAAAACGTCACGATATGATTCCTCTGCGATGTTGAAATGCGTGCTCTGAAGAGCTCTCTTAAGCAGATGGAGGTCAACGCCGCGCGCCTCGAGTGAAGGATTGTACTCGCCCAGCCCAAAGTCGACGAAAAATACCTTCCCTTGAGGAGTCAAAATCATGTTGGATGTCGTAAGGTCGCCATGCACTATGCCAGCTTTGTGAAGGCGCGCGATTTGTTTGCCAATTAGGCGACACAACTTTTGCCTTGCGGCTGGCCTAAGGCTGCTAAGGATGACCTTCACTTGTTTGCCTTCTATAAAATCCATCACCAGTCTCATGCCTACTAGATCAATCTCGTACACTGCTGGCGACGGCACCCCGGCTACCTTGGCGTCCGCGAACAACTTTGCCTCTAGTGCCGTACGGTTCTCCCGAAGCTGCAGGTCGAGCTGTGAGACTCGGTAGAGCTTGCTTATACGATGTTTGACGATAACTTTGCCAGCGCCTGAGGGATAAAGCACATCCGAGAAATCCTCGAGGTAGAGGTTAGCTTCTGCACCCTTCTTAATCAGAGTCATTTTCTGGACTCCCTCCAAGGAACATCCACCTCATCCGTGCGCCATCTCTGTTTTACCATCGTGTCCTCAAGCCTCTGTTTCACCCCGTGCCTGTGAGCTAAAATACCTGTCCAAGCGATCATTGCCCCCTGGTCGCCGCATAGCTCCATCGGAGGGACGTAAAACTTTGCACCCTGTTCCTTAGACATCAGATTAAGCATTCTCCTTAGCCGGGAATTTGCCGCTACTCCGCCAGTAAGCATCACCTCTTTTTTTTCCGTGTGTGCAACAGCTCGCTCCGTTACCTCAACAAGCGCTGCGAACGCCGTCTCCTGGAGGCTGAAACAGAGGTCTCGCAGGTCCCCTCCAGCTTGATGTCGCCTCACGGCATCTGTCATTAAACCTGAGAAGGACAAGTCCATGCCCTTCACAACATATGGTAGCTGGATGTATTTTTTGCCATCTCGCGCGAGCCGCTCCACGTGGGGTCCACCTGGCTGGGGAAGGCCGACCTCTCGTGCGAAGACGTCGATGCAGTTGCCCACAGGGATATCGAGCGTTTCGCCGAACACTCGGTATCGCCCGGCGTCATAAGCTATTACTTGGGTATTGCCTCCGCTGACGTAGAGCGTAACTGGATCCCTTGCCCCCTCGGTTAAGCGGCCGATTTCAACGTGAGCGATGCAGTGGTTAACCGATACGATCGGCACATCGAGCCAACTAGCCAATGCTCTAGCCGCAGTTGCTGCCGTGCGGAGGCATGGGCCGAGACCCGGGCCGGCGGAAAACGATATGAGGTCTATATCTGAGATCTCGACCTTTGCTGCCTTAATTGCCCCGTCCAAAACTGATCTAGCATTCGCCGCATGGAACTGCGCTGCATCCCGTGGGTGAATTCCTCCTTTTCTAGGCACGTAAACCCTAGAAACATTTGAGAGTATTTTCCTACTTGAGTCCACGATGCCGACCCCGAATGTATGAGCGGTACCCTCGATGCCCAGGCATAACACAATGATCCCAAATTACATCCATCTCAGACGATTTATTTTCAGTGGCTGCTATAGCTGCTGCTGGTTTAAACGAAATTACCAAGCTTCCGTTGGTCAGAGTAAAAAGAACTTACTCCGTAATTACATCGGCTATTTCAAATCTTTGCTGAACTGCCTTTATGTGGACTGTTACCTTATCCCCGACATCTGCGCTGGGCACGAAGACCACGAAACCCTGTGCGCGAGCAATCCCATCGCCGTCCTTACTTTTCCTTCAATTTTTACGGTATTGGTTTCACCAACATTAACTGGCGTAGGTGACCCCCGTTAACCTCTTGGTCTATACAATTCTTTCACTCCTATCTTTTGCGGGCCAACGTTGTCGTTGTTTTTAAATGTTTCAGACTGTTGAGGAGATAGTTCAAAAATCAGAATTCTTAGTCATTATGTTTATATGGACATAACGATTTAAAAAACACTGTGGAAAATGAAAAGACTCACTTTACTGGTATCAGTGGTATTTGTCATCGCTTTAGTCAGCCTCATAGCGATCGGTTACGTGGAGTTTGGGCGGATAAACAAGCCGAAGCTTAGGGTAGCAACTACAACAAGTCTTCATGACACAGGTCTTTTGGATTTCATGCAAAGCTATTACGAGAACAAATACAATACTAAGCTTCTCTTCAATGCGGTTGGTACGGGCCAGGCGATTGCTCTGGTTAAGATGGGGGAAGCTGATGTTTTACTCGTGCACGCGCCATCCTCTGAATTCCAGTTTATGGCAGATAATTTTGGAGTGTGTCGAAAAATAATAGCCTATAATTTCTTCGCGATAGTTGGGCCCCGGGGTGATCCAGATAACATAAAAGACATGCAACCCATTGATGCGCTAAAAAAAATAGTAACGTCTGGGAGAGCCGGCAAAGCAAGCTGGATATCCCGCGGCGATAACTCGGGCACATACATAAAGGAAAATAGCCTTTGGACTAAAGCTGGGTTCGATATTTCACAGTTACGCTCCGAATCTTCTTGGTATACTGAAGCCGGTGTCGGTATGGGTCAGACGTTATTGGTCGCCAACGAAAAGAGGGCCTACACCTTGACCGATATAGGCACTTATCTAAAATACAAAATGGATAATGCGATAGACCTTACAACTCTCGTAAGTCAAGGAAAAGACCTACTCAACGTTTACAGCGTAATAGCAGTAAACCCTGCTAAAATTACAGGCTTAAATTTCGATGGCGCTGTGGCTTTCATTAAATTCTTGGTTTCCGATGAAGGACAGGGAATGATTAATAACTTTGGGGTTAGCCAATATGGGCAGCAGCTGTTTTATCCGGCCGTTAAGTTGTTGAAAGAAAATTCAGATCCACAAATGGCAGAGTTGATCAGGCAATACGCATTCTTTGACAACACCGAGTGCCCGCTAGCCTCTCGGGCAGGATATGAAGAGCTTTATAGGTGAGAAGTTGCTCGAGATAGTCCTCCTTTCCCTCTGGGTGTCCGGCACGGCAACCGTGTTAGCGGCGCTTTGGGGCCTGCCTCTGGCCATCGTCATAGGTCTGAGGGATTTCAAGGGCAGGTGGGTTCTCAGGAATATTTTCAATGCCTTTTTGGGGTTCCCAACGGTGGCTCTTGGCTTAATCCTTCTAATGCTATTTGCACATCAAGGTCTTTTCGGTTTTTTAGGCCTCGTGTACACACCGGAAGGAATAATTATTGGAGAAGCAATCTTGGTAACGCCTATCGTCGTGAGCTTCATAGTGAGCGCATTGGAAAGTGTTGACCCAGAGATCAAGGACCTTGCGCGGACGCTCGGCGCCTCCGAAAGGCAGACCTCACTTGCTGTTTTGGGCGAGGCGAAGAAAGGTACCATCCTTGCAATCATCGCCTCCTTTAATCGCGCGATTGCAGAATTGGGCGTTGCGCAGATAATCGGCGCAAACATACTTGGCTGGACGCGCGTTATGACTACAACGATAGCCCTAGATGCGTCGAGATGGAACATATCGGAGGCCCTTGAGCTTACAGCTATCCTGCTTGCAATTGTTTTCGCTTTGACGTTTATGATAAACATTCTCCGAAGGGATTAACACGACATTTGAGGAGCTAAGGGAAATCTATAAAAAATACGATGGCTTGCCCGCGATAAAGGACCTGAGCTTGAAGGTTAGGAAAGGAAAGGTGCTGTCTATAATTGGACCCAATGGCTCGGGCAAGACCACGTTGCTAAGAATAATGGCGCTGCTCGACAAACCAACAAGCGGAAAAATTTATTGGAAGGGCGAGAGGGTTGGTGACTCGAACATGGCTGTGCTGAGGGGTAAGATTACTATGGTTTTCCAGAGGTCTTCAATTTTTAGCAGGACTGTGTATGAAAATGTGGCGTATGGCTTGGAACTCCGTAAATTGAGGGATGAAGAAGTAAAGCGACGAGTCATGCATGGCCTAGAACTCGTCGGAATGAGAAGATATACGAATAGGCGTGCGAAAAAACTTTCAGGGGGCGAGCAACAACGCATGGCCCTAGCCCGAGCGTTAGTGCTTGAACCTGAACTTTTGTTGCTGGATGAACCGACGTCAAATCTTGACCCAAAGAATACCTTGGCAATTGAAGAGATAATCAGAGGAATGAGCGGAAAAACCACTGTTATATTCGCCACCAACAATCCATTTCAAGCGAAAAGGTTGTCTGATCAAGTCGCATTCCTGATGGACGGCAATTTGATCAAAGAGGGCTCTGCAAGAGAAATCCTCAATCGTCCCCGCGATGAGCGAATTAAAAAGTTCATCAGAGGTGAGTTTACCTGAAGTATCACATGGGCGAGTTAAAGCCGAGGATAAAACTCTGGATCCAGGGCGGAGAGGAACCGATAGCTGGCGAAGGCAGGATAGAGCTGCTGCTCATGATCGAGAAGGAAAAGTCGCTGAACCGCGCTGCGAGCAAGTTGGGCATGTCATATCGTCATGCTTGGGGCATAATCCGCGAGCTCGAGGGCAAACTTGGGTTCAAGGTGGTGAGATCGACCAGAGGGGGCGAGCGAGGGGGTGGAACCAGCCTGACTGAGAAGGGAAAGGCCCTAGCGAGGGATTATGGGCGGATGAGCGAAGCCTTAAATGAAATCATAAAAGAAAAGACGTTTTGGGAGGATATATCCATGAAGCTCTCGGCGAGAAATCGGCTGAAGGGCGTGGTCAAGGATGTCCAGCTAGGTGAGGTTGGCGCGAACATAAAGATCTCGGTGGAGCCAGGGGTGGTAACGGCGTTCATAACCAGAGAAGCCGCCGAAGACCTGGGACTCAAGAAGGGCGACCACGTTGAGGCTGTGATAAAATCCACAGAAGTTATGGTAGCTAAGCCCTGAGATCCCTCAAAATTTTTTGGGGAATAATAAGCAGTCGTTTAGGATTTTTGGGGCTCTCTTTATTTTCCCAAAGGGCATGGTTGACAGGAGTCGCTGCGTTTGTATTTAGGTGTGGCTTATTACCTAATAAAATTTTAGATATTTTAAAGATCAGTATGGTCTGTGGTTGGACACATCGCCCGAGCATTAGAGGTGCCGATTACTTTTTGAAATCTGTGTAGCCGCACTTCCCGCATGCCCAGCGGTTGCCGTGATCAGCCATGAAAATTCCCGGACCGCAGCGCGGACAGTTCGGCCTGAGACGTTTGAGTTTTTCCCCCTCTAGCTTGTAGATCTTAGTTTTCCTTGCCTTAACTTTAGCCATTTTATTTACCCTCGCTTTTGCCTGGCTTCTCCTCTTTAGGTTTTTCCTCTTTTTGCTTCTCTTCTTTGGGTTTTTCCGCTTTTACCTTCTCCTTCGGTTTCTCCTTCGGTTTTTCCTCAGCTTTCGGCTTTTCTTCGGGTTTTTCCTTTTCTTTGGCTTCCGCGGGCAAACCTCGTTGCAACAGGTACTTTGGCTCAAGTTCCTCTAGTCCCTGGCGGGAGCCGTACACGCGAGCTATTCCGGACGCCACCTGACGGCCGTACATGCTCGCCAACTTATCAATTATAACGACTTCCTCTGGGACGCCGAGCTGCCCTGCCAGTTGAGCGCGCACGTCTAGGCGCTTGGGCGTAGGGCTGTTAGAATGGTCTACCTTGAACTTAATCTCCGTCCGCTGTAGGAGCGGGTTCTCCACTTTTTCCGATATCTCGATCTTCATCATAACCCCCTTCAACCTTCAAATGGCGTCTAATTAAGCTTACGTCGTTTGATTTTGATTGATATTTCACCCTAAAATGTGTCTCACCTGAGACATTTTGTCTTAACTCACACAATTTCTGTTAAAGTCGATGTCTCACCTGAGACACTTTGTCTCAACTGAGACATGATCTAAACAGTATAACATCCAATGAATGATCGATGCGAACGTGAAAATTCACTCTATTTTTAAATGTTTCACATGAGACATTTTTCGAGCCACGGCAGGTCTTACCTAATACATACTCCTATCAAAAAAGTCGAACAATTTCCGAAATTCCCGCTTTTTCTGTTCGTCCACTTCGACCAAGACCATGCCCTCGTTCGGTTGACCATATGCGACAATGGATCCAATCGGGGCGGTGAGCACAGCAGGCAGGGTTGCGAGATCGTCCTCGCCTTCGACTATTATTTTCGCGGGCATTTTGATTGTTCCAAAGATGTTGTACAACTCCGGCGTCAAGGTGCCAGCCGGGTTTCTAACGCGCACGGTATGAATTTCATAAGCTTCGATCGTCCTCCTCGTCTTATCATCGGCAGGAGCCCTCTTAACTTTGAAATCCACGACCATCAAATCAGGCTTGAGCCCAGCGCCGAGCAATTCGGCAACGACGGTATCACCAACCGCGATCAACCTGACCGGGCGCACCTTTTTTATGTGTTCGACAGCCGCAGCAGTATTCGTAAAAAGTTTGCCGAGGGGTCGCTTCAAGAGCGGCCGCGCCTCGGGTGGCAATTTCAACTTACCTTACCTTCAGGGCATACTTGCCCGGCTGATTTATATTCAACCTCTTTGCGATAGTCGAGTTTTTGGGGTCAAGTATGATGGCGTAGCCGGACCAGTCATCGGACAGCGAGGTGCCCTTGCATATAGGACAAACATTACCATTCACTATCGCGTGACAATTGCGACACGCTTTCTCGCTCAACCCTTTGCCCCCTTGTGCTCTTCCTCGATCCATTCGAGCTTACCCAAACCCGGCTGGCGCATGGTTAAACCTATTTTGCCGGCGCGCGTCCCTTTCTTAATACTTACGGTGACTATTCGAGCTCGGACCTTGTCACCCTCCTTGAGCGATCGCTTCGACTCCTTGCCGTAGAGCACTCCCTTCTTCTTGTCGTAACCAACGAAATCGTCCATGACCTGAGAGACGTGTACTAGCCCATCGATTGGCCCAAGCCTGACGAATCCGCCGAACTCCACTATCTCGACAACCTCGCCGAGAGTCACCTCGTTGATCTCTGGCTTGTAGACCAGTGCCTCGAAGGTGGTATCGTGGTAGCTCGCCCCGTCACCCATGATTATCCTGCCCACGCCGATTTCCTTTATATTTGTGATCGCTAGGACCACGCCCACGTCCTTATCAGTTAGACCCTCGTAACTTTTTCGCAGGACGTCAAGCACCACTTCCTCAAGAGGCTCGTCAAACCTGCTAGGCGGAACCCTAACGGTATCGCTTACTGTTACAAGTCTATACATCCATGCCCCTCGACCACCTTAACGTTCCATTAATAAAAGCTATTGCCTACAAGAACGGTGCGAAAATCAACGCGACTATGGACATGAGTTTTATCAATATGTTGAGCGACGGTCCGGGAGTGTCCTCGAAAGGCCTGCAAGAGCTGCGATACGCGTAAAGAGTTCTAATGCTAATCGTTTACTCAATCTGTCCGTCCACGCCAAGATGAGATTTTTCCCGTAAATAAATTACAGGAACACGACGCCTTCGTATCTCCTTCCTAAGGGCGGAATCTGTTGTACCTACCACAAAATTTTCTCTAGCCAAATTTACGATCGCCTCATCAGCAGGCCCTTCGATCTCGACCTTTTTACCGCGGGCGGCGAGGCTTAATCCAATCCTTGCGGCTGAACGCTCTATCGGCCTGCCGCGCGAAACGAGCTCCTCCAATTCATCGATTACGGGCGCAGGAATGATAAGATTGTATCTCTTTTCTAACAATCTATCGAGTTCTTGGATGATGTCCACGCCAAAAAGCCCAGGTATCATCAGGAAACTCGTGTCTGCGATCACCTGCGACTTTGTCAAGATTTTTCCTCATTTTTTGGCCACGATCAGCTCAGCTTATGATCCCGTATCCTATCAGGCGCCATCTGCCGGCAACGCGGCGGCTTATCGCAGCTCTACCACCCCGTTCCGCACAAACCGGCAACTTTAGTTTGACTTCCGCCTGAGAACCACGCGCGCTAGTGATCGCTCCGGCGGTAGTAGCAGTCCCGACGTTTATCATGAGTGGCTCCCCAGTTGTTAGTGGTTTTACCTCAAGTTCCTCGGCAGTGCCCACGACCCGCTCCATCAGGTGGACCTCAAGCTGCAGGGTTTCTAGGACGGGCGGTATACTCCCAGGAGTCCCAGCGATAGCCCCAGCCAGATAATCTGCCTTCGTAAGGGATGAATCGAGTTTTGTGCCCACACCTATCAGGCCACCAGGCATCGCCTCCTCGACGGCATCACCACCCGCCTGCAAGCTCACTATTTTCGAGTTCAGGTGTTGCCATCCCGTCCTGCCTTCGCGAGTGACCTGTATGCCAGGGCGGATCTCCACCTCGTCGCCCACCCTAAACTTGCCGCGCAACAATGAACCTCCTATGACGCCGCCCACAAGATTCTCAGGTTTAGTGCCGGGGCGATTGACGTCGAACGATCGAGCTATGTACATGCGCGCTAAAATCGATGGGTCACGTTTGGGGGTTGGTATATTTTCTTCGATGGCTTGAATCAGCTCGTCAATGTTTGCCCTATGGATGGCGGATATCGGGATTATCGGGGCATCGCGCGCGACAGTGCCCTGAAGAAATTCCTTTATCTGATTATAGTTTTCAACGGCTTTCTCCCGCGAGACGAGCTCGATTTTGTTCTGAACGACCACGATTTTCCTGATCCCTATTATATCCAAAGCCATCAAGTGCTCCTTAGTCTGTGGTTGAGGACATGATTCGTTTGCGGCTATGACGAGTATCGCACCGTCCATGATCGCAGCTCCAGAAAGCATCGTAGCCATAAGAGTTTCATGTCCGGGGGCATCGACAAATGAGACGCGACGCAGGAACTCAGACTTGGAATCGCATCCGGGACATACATCCTTGGTGGTATAGCTGGCCGGTGGTTCACAATTGGGACACTTCCTGAACGAGGCATCCGCATAACCCAAGCGGATGGAAATTCCCCTGCGGAGCTCCTCGCTGTGGGTATCTGTCCATATGCCCGAGAGAGCTTCCGTTAAGGTTGTCTTGCCGTGGTCTACGTGTCCGACCATCCCTATGTTTACGACTGCCTGAGGCATTCAAATCCCTTATATCAACTGTTATCATTTTGCAATTTTGCATATTAAATAGTTCGAGAAATTATGCACTTTGAATGGCTGGTAAATACTATGCTTTCGCCTCTTTTCCTGGGATGAGTTCCTCGATCGACTTTGCGCCTTTCTTCATTATTTTAGCATTGATCTGTACGATGTCGTCCGAGATTCTGGTACCGCGAACGCGCTTGCGCCTGCGTTCCCCTCGCCCTTTAGGTCTAAAGCCGGACCCGCTGGCGAGCAATATTGAGGTGCGCCCCGAACCAGCGACATCGGCGCGCATTGGGAATCCGTCCTTATCAGTGCCTCCGGTTATCTGAATCTCATACCCGGGTAGACCAACGATATCACCGTCGAACTTGTCGCCTATGCGGAGTCCAACGAGTTTGCGGGCAGCTGGCTCATGGCCCTCCAGCTGGTGGCTTTTAGCCTTTTCCGGGTCCGCTACCACAACCTTGAACGCCATCACATCACCCATAATCAGAAAACAATATCAATTACCCCCTCGCTCATAAAGCCTTTCTGGCTCTCGATTATTCTTGCCTCTTTAAAGCTCACTACAGGGTAAATCTTTTTTATTCCGGTGAGCGTTAAGTTTTGGGAGCAAATGTCTAAGCGAAAATTATCTTATGGTTCGCAGTCGATCGAGCCATTTTTTAGGCCTCACTCGGTGGCGATAATAGGAGCAAGCGCGAAGCAAAAGAAGGTCGGTTATGTCATAGCAAAAAACTTCATCGATAACTTCAAAGAAAAATTTTTTATGGTAAATCCAAACATTCGTGAAATTTTTGAACATAAATCATATCCCAGCGTGAATTCAATTCGTGATGACATCGACTTAGTAGTGATTGCGGTTCCTGCGCCCGTTGTGCCAGAGGTGCTTGTGGAGTGCGGTAAAAAGATGGTTAAGGCTGCGATAATAATCTCCGGGGGTTTTAAGGAGATCGGCGACGAGGGAGCGAAGCTTGAGAAGAAGGTCGTGGATATCTCTCAAAAATACAAAATTAGATTAATGGGCCCAAACTGTATGGGGGTATTTGATTCTGCCAGTATTGTGGACACACTTTTCATTCCGCCATACAGGCTGAGGAGGCCGCCAAAGGGTTGCATCGCGTTCATTTCCCAGAGCGGTGCTTCTGGCATAGCTTTCTTGGATTGGGCTGCGGGCGAAAGGATAGGGATAAGCAAGTTCGTGAGCTACGGCAATGCAGCCGACGTTTGCGAGACGGACCTGCTCGAGTTTCTTGCTAAGGATAAGGAAACAAAAGTTGTAGCGATGTACTTGGAGGGCATAAAGGAGGGCCGGAAGTTCGTCGAGGTTGCAAGCGAGGTAACCAAAACCAAGCCTGTTTTGGTGCTTAAGTCTGGTTCAACAAACTCTGGTGCAAAAGCGGCACTCTCGCACACGGGTTCATTGTCAGGTTCCGACGAGATCTTTGATGCCGTCGTCAAACAGACCGGCATGATAAGAGTTTATGACTGGGAGGAAATGTTCGACTTGGCCAGAGTTCTTGCGCATCAGCCAGCAGCGAAGGGTGGCAGAGTAGCTGTTGTGACAAACGGTGGCGGAGCCGGAGTCATGATTGCGGATGAAGTTGAAAAATTAGGCCTTAATCTAGTAGACCTTGACGAGAAAACAGTGTCCGAACTCAGGGGCAAATTTCCACCTCACGTGATCGTGCATAATCCGATGGATCTTACCGGTGACGCGGACAACGAAAGATATCGTGTCGCAATGGACGCGGTTCTTAAAGATAGATTTGTGGATTCTTTGCTTTTGGTATGCATTCCTCATACTCCGGCGATAGACTTAGAATCTATTGTGGATGTTGTCGTGGATTCTTCGAGTAAAAGCGATAAACCTCTAGTAATATGCCTTCCAGGTGGGAGGGTTGCTTTAGAGATAAGAGAACTTTTCGAGGAACATGAAATACCAACTTATCCAACCCCTAGAAGGGCCGTTCTTTCGCTTTACGCCCTTACAAGATACGGAAAACTCCAAAGTTCCTAGAGCAATTTAAACAGTCGCAAGATGCATCGTTCATGTGTTTAACATCTATGCGAATTCTCCGCAGGTTCCGCCTCCTTGTTTCTTTTTACCCATTTCTCCTTATACTTTTCGGGGCATTGTTGCAGACATCTATTCGCGGTCTAGGCCGCACTATGGTT
>Ga0315282_10006655_pt1 | contig 19247 bp, 22 predicted proteins | sample YL17G07_20_MG_FD_203693 | JGI IMG/M metagenome (GOLD analysis project Ga0315282, IMG submission 203693) | Sediment microbial communities from Yellowstone Lake, YNP, Wyoming, USA - YL17G07_20 | ecosystem: Environmental > Aquatic > Freshwater > Lake > Sediment | place: USA: Wyoming | collected... | reverse complement strand
AGTGTGCGTGGGAAAGGGGATCTCGAACAAGGAAGACCTAGCAATGGTAAGCGAGCTCTCCTCTCTGCTGAAAGGAGAACTCGGATGCACAAGAGCGCTATCATCAGACTACCACTGGATCTCCGAGGATAGAATGGTCGGGATCAGCGGCAAGAGATGCAAACCCAAACTTAACGTCTCGATCGGGATCTCAGGACAGATCCAGCACACTGTGGGGATCATGGGTTCAAAATTGATCGTTGTGATTAACAAGGACAAGGAGGCCCCGATCTTCAAGATAGCAGACTACGGCATACTCGGTGATCTGTACCAAGTGGTCCCTAAGCTCATCGAGAAAATCAAGGCGCTCGGAACCTAGTTATGTTGAATGGATTCCGAGATTCGCTTTCGCCCACTCAAACCCGCGTTCCAAGGCCTGGACATTCAGATCAAGAGATGCCTTCGGCGCAACTTCCCCAATACTCATTCTGAGGCTGTCGAGTTTCACAACCTTGGTGACTGCAGCAACTGCACCGAGCATAACCATGTTGGCAACCAGCGTTTTCTTGAATTCTTCCGCGGCCAGTTTTGTCGCAGGAACGCGGTAAATTACTGCTCTGACTGTAGCTGGGATGCTTGTCACCAAATCTGCGTCGACGAACAATGCGCTTCCTCGTTCAGTACCAGTTCCGTGTTTATCGAACGATTCCTGTGACATAGTGATGGTGATGTCTGCCGAGATGACCTTCGGGTAGTCGATCTTCTCGTTTGAGATAACAACCTCCGAACCGGCTGCACCTCCTCTCGTTTCAGCTCCATAGGATTGTGTCTGAACTGCCTTCTTGCCTTCGTGAACTGCAGCAGCCTGACCCAGGACAATCCCGGCCAAGATTACGCCTTGGCCTCCGAAGCCTGCGATTCTGATTTCAGTTCGAGTCACGATTGGCAGCCTCGAATAGCTCCGCGTAGAGTCTGGTCAGCTCTGGCGCCTCGACATCTACGAACTCCCCCACGACAAACCTGCCCGACAGTTCCTGTTCTGTTATTTCGCGTGCCTTCTCGATGGTGACGGATTGTCTCTGGAACCATCGCATCATCTCGACAGGATCTGTGATGCCAATTCTGCGACCATAGTGAACAGGGCAGTGCGATAGGACTTCGAGGAAGGCGAAGCTGTTCCGCGTCAACGCCTTCTTCATTGATGCAACGAGCCTTGCGACGTGATACGTGGTCCACCTTGCAACATAGGTGCCTCCGGCTGCTATGACCAGCTTCGATAGGTCGAATGGTCTCTCCAGGTTCCCAAACGGAGTCGTTGTCGTCTTCATCCCGCGCGGCGTGGTGGGCGCAACCTCTCCGCCTGTCATTCCATAGATCATGTTGTTGACGCAGACCACTTTGATGCCGATGTTTCTTCGAGCCGCGTGTATGAGGTGATTGCCGCCGATTGCGGAGGCGTCCCCATCACCTGTGAAGACCACTACTTCAAGCTCTGGATTGCCAAGCTTCACTCCGGTCGCGAACGCTATCGGCCGCCCATGAGTCACGTGTAATGTGTCGACATCGAAGAAGGGACTGGGTATCCAACCGCTACATCCAATCCCTGCCACACAGACAAGCTTCTCCTTTGAGATGCCCGTTTCGTCGACCGCCCTCAGAAATGACTGTGCAATGATCCCGTTGCCGCATCCTGGGCAGTGGGTGTGAGGCTGTGCGCCCTTCCGTATGTATTTCGAGAGTGGATGGGCCATCTCGACGGGTAAATTCAACGTGCATCCTCCATTACATGTTTCAGGACGTAGTCGGGTCTGTGCAAGGTTGCGAGAGTCTCCGGAGCGAGGAATGTCGCCGCTGCGTTCTCGGGAACTACTCTCTCGATCTCCGGGAAGAGTTGACCTAGGTTGTTCTCAAGTACTATGACTCGTTTGACCGACTTGAGCGCTTCCTTCACTCCTCTTCCCGGAAAAGGCCACAACCCAATCAGTTTCAGCAGCCCAACTCTAATCCCCTGCTTGCGCGCTTGTTTCACGACATACTCGGCAGTTCTTGCACAGCTTCCGTACGCCACAAGTGCAACATCGGCGTCGTCTAGCATCATTTGCTCAGTGCCCGAGATCTGATCCGTGTGGGGCACTATCTTCTGGTTGATCGTTCGCACGATCTTGTCAATTGCCTCCGGCGCACTTGCCTGACGCATTCCGTATTCGTCATGTGAGGAACCGGTTACGTGAGCCGCGAACCCTTTGCCGAAGATCGGCATCGGAGCAACCGACGGGCTGAGAAAGCCGCGAGAGGCTTCCTCTGCGTTTGAGGATACCTTTCTGTTAACGATTGTGAGGGAGCCTTCCTCAGGGATGACGACTTCTTCGCGTATGTGAGCCACGGTCTCGTCGGCGAGCACGATCACCGGCGTCCTGTACTGCTCGGCCAGGTTGAATGCACGTATTGTCAGGTCAAACATCTCTTGAGCTGAGGAAGGAGCAAGAGCGATGATCTCATACTCCCCGTGACTGCCGCGTCTCGCTTGCACAACATCACCTTGCATGGGCGCTGAGACTATTCCAGTGCTCGGTCCTGCCCGCTGAACGTCAACAATCACGCACGGCGTTTCAGTCATCACGGCATATCCGATATTCTCCTGCATGAGACTGAAGCCTGGACCGGAAGTTGCGGTCATCGCCTTCAAGCCTGTCCAAGACGCTCCGATCCCGCTTCCGATCGCCGCGATCTCATCTTCCATCTGAATGTACACTCCGCGGGCTCTCGGTAGGAGTTGGGACATCTTCTCCGCGATCTCACCGGCTGGAGTGATAGGATAGAAAGCGAAGAATCGACAGCCTGCAGCAACCGCGCCTAGGGCGCAAGCCTCGTTTCCTTGCATGAAGTACGTTCCAGGCTTTATGAGCGTGAAGCCTTAGACCTCCCGGCGATGAATATTGCCAGGTCTGGACAATAGTACTGGCATATCCGACAGCCAGTACATTTGGCCGCGTCGATGACCTCCGGCGGATAGATGCCTTTCTTTGTCATGCGGTCGCTGGTCTTGAGTATCTTCATCGGACAGAACTCAATGCAGATCCCGCAGCCTTTGCAGAGATCCTCCAGTATGGCGATTCTTGGTGCTTCGATTGTGGAGATCATCGTTTCCAATCAATGCCCAAGCTAGAGACTGGCCCTCATAACTTTGCCGTAAAGAGAGTTCATGTCCGTCCGACGACTCCCACCGTTATTCCTTGGCAATGAGCGCACGATACTCTCCGATCAACCGAAATTCAGCCCGTCCCCGTTTTGAGGCGAATGTATATCACGTTAGGAACCACCGTATTGCACCTTGATGGATCACGGAGAAGGGAGATTGCTCATTGGTCGATGAAACGGGCAGAAGGGTTCAGCTCTTGGTGATAGGTTCTGCCGCAGATCATTGCACCGAGGAAGCACGCAGGCTGGCCTACGAGGTCGGAGCTGAAGCTGCCAGACGTGACGCAGTGATCATAACCGGCGGCCTAGGAGGAGTCATGGAGGCAGCATGTAGAGGAGCGAAGGACAATCACGGAACGACCGTCGGCATAATTCCTCATGACGAAATGCACTACGCGAATCCCTACTGCGATGTCGTAATTGCGACAGGCATGGGTTGGGCCAGAGATTTCGCAACCACGTACAGCGCCGACGCCGTGATCATCATCGCCGGTGGGGCCGGCGCGCTTATCGAGACTTGTATTGCGTACATCAAGGCAAAACCTGTGATCGCAATTGAGGGAAGCGGAGGCGTGGCAGACCAAGTGAAGGAGACCTTCTTGGACGAGCGCAAGAGCGTGCGTATTCTCTCAGAGAGCGATCCAAGAAGAGCGGTTGAGAAAGCACTCGAACTCACAAAACGGAGTCTGAGATCTCAATCGCCCTGATTCAGCGAGTCAAGCATGTCGTCAGACACCGAGATCGCAGACCGCTCTTAGAAGCTCACTCCGCCCCAAAGTTCGAGGGCTTGCTGCAATTCCTTGCTCCCTCTGGCAGCCTCTTGAGGACTGATGCCGGCTGCGGCGGCCTCGACTGCAGCTCTGACAGCTTTTGCTCCTGCATAGCTCCCGCCGGGATGTCCGTGGCAACCTCCCCCGAACAAGTAGAATGCATCGTTGCCATAAGTCTCGTAGACTTTCCAGACATGCCCCGGGTGAAGCCCTCCAGATGCTACGGGGACTACGGTCTTGATGGCCCCCCACGGCTGATCAAAGTAGAGCCCACCTTCTTTCGGAGTGTAACTCTTGCGAAGGAGGTTGCATCTGTCTTTGATATCTTGGAACTCGCCTTCGAGCTTGCCCACTCCTGTGCCGGTGTGGATGTGATCGACGCCAACCAACCGCGCCCACTTTGCCAGGACCTTGAACTCGACTCCGTGATTCGGTTGACGGTCGATAACTGCGTGCATGGCCCGATGACAGTGCAAGGCCAATCCTAGCTCTCCGGTGCGTCTTCTCAGTGACGCAGCGGCCGCGAATCCAACTGTGAGATAGTCGACCATGACGAACTTTCCGCCCTTCTTGGCGACGTAGTCACAACGCTTCAGCATCTCCTCAGTATCGCCGGCGGTGACATTTGCCCACCATCCCTTGCTCTCGCCGGTCTCCTCCTCAGCTCGCTCGACTGCCTCCAGAGTCTCGTCCGCTCGCGCGTAGAAATTGCTCCAACTCTGACTGTTCAGGTTCTCATCGTCTTTGACCGTGTCGATCCCGCCTCGGAGTGTGTTGTAAGCAATGGACGCATGCTCCTTCGGACTGTTGCCGAGTTTCGGCTTTACCGTGGAACCGGTCATGGGGCGGTCCTTGACTCCTAGGATCTTTCGAACGCCGTCGATGCCGAAAGAAGGCCCAGAGAAGCTGTTCACTAATGCAAGCGGGACACGCATGTCTTCGATCCGAAGCGCGCTCACGGCCTTGAAGCCGAACACATTCCCCACGACACTGCTGAGAATGTTGGGTATGCTATTCTCCTCGAAGAGAATGAGCGGGTAAGCGACGTAGGCAATGTCGCCTTCAATTCGATGGACTCTCGCTTTGAACTTGTTGTACTTCTCCTCGTTTCCGAGCTCCACCTCAGTCCATGTTCCTACCGACGACTCGGCAGCAACAGCTGATGCAGCTTCTTCCATTGATGTGCCTATACGCGGGGTTACTCTAAACGCGATTAGGAGTTCGCTTTCATCTGGCTTGTATCCCAGCTCCAAGTAGCGCTTAGAATACGGACTTGCTCCTGCTTGGAACTTCTGCATCTCAATCGACTTCCGCAAGCGTGAGGGTCTGATACTCTTCGAGTTCTTCCAGCGTAATAGCTCCCATAACTTCCTGTAGAATCAGAATTGCGCCTTGGGGAGGTATGATTCCTCTCTCAGTGATGATGAGGTCAATGTACTCCGGGGGCGTAACGTCAAATGAGGGATTCTTCACTTCAAGACCAGGCAGCTTCTGCAATTCGGCTTTGCTTATCACCTCGTCTGTGCTTCGCTCCTCAATGGGGACTGCTTCACCGATCATCGTTTCGGGGCTGAACTTGTAGGTCTCGGCCGCAACGAATGTGTTCACATTGGACTCCTTCGCAGCCAAGGCGATCATTGAGGTGCCTATCTTGTTGACGACAGCCCCGTTGGCTGTGACAGCATCTGCTCCTACAACGACTTTGTCAACATCTTTCATAAAGTACCTAGCTGCATCATCAACAATCATCGTCACAGGTATTCCCTGTTCGAGTAGAATGCCTGCGGTTAGCCTGCCTTGAAATCGTGGTCGCGTTTCGGTCGCATAGACGCGGATCCGTTTTCCCATCTTCCAAGCAGTTCTAATCACGGAGATCGCTGCAGAGCTGTTGCAGTGAGTTAGCAGCACGTCACCGTCTTGGATTCGTCTTGCGCCTATTTCGCCGATTCGTTGGATCGCTGTGTTTGAGTTGGCGATGAACTCCTCCGCGGCCTTCATGCCCGCCGAACGAAGCTCTTCGACACCTTGAGTACGTTGACTCGCCTGGCTGACTCTGTGCATGACATAGCGGATACCATTCGGCAATGAGACTGCGGTCGGTCTCGTATCAAGTAACGTTGTCGCAGCTGTCCGAAGGTCAGCAAGGAAGTCTTGAGAGTTATTGGCTGATGACTTCTGACAGGCGATCATTAGAGCATGGACTGCTGATCGAGCAAGTTCTCCGGCCCCTCTGATCTTCATATCACGGATATCATCGGCGATGCGCTTCACCTCAGCCGGAATGCTCGTTGCACTCATAGGCTACGCCTCCAGATTCTGAACGGGACTCTCAGGATCACTCTGGGTGACGACAAAGAGCGGGACTTCCGTCCACTGACTCTGCAACGAGGTGATATTAGTCGATCGGGCTAGGCTACGAAGCCGCGTCTGCTAGCCCTAGCTCATCTAACTTTCCTTTGGTCGGAACACCGTTCTGATCCCACCCGCGGTACGCGTAGTATTCGTCAAGCATATCGGAAAATGGAGGCAGGTTCTCTGCAGACCCGCCCTCTCTGCGCTTCTCTCGAAGCATCCTAGCTGGTACTATGTCGTCCTTTCTCGTGATGCCGCATCTGACATCGTACATTCGTTTCAGATTGTAGATCCTTTCTCCCGCTATCAGGAACTCTGCCTGGCCAATTCCCCAGCCTGTCACAGCGTTGAACCATTCTAGTATGTGCGTCAGCTTTGCGCCCCCGTAGAGAATGAACTTGCAGAGCTTGATGGAGTCGAGGAGTGACATCAGATCCTGGGTCTTTGCGACTAACTCTCCTTTCTTGACGACCCCGAACCTGTCTTGAATCTCATTTATTCCGATCTCTGGCATTGTGGCGGAGCGTTCAAACGCGTAAGACATTCCCTGGAGGTGGCACGCCCCGCGGTTGCCTGTAGCATATCCGACTGCGAGACTGTTGTAGGCACGCGCGTCATGCCCTGGAGGCTCAAGCCCTTTCACGTGGAGCGCAAATGCCTCGCTGCCTCCTCTGAGCTTTGCTGTGACACGCATCACTCCCTCGCCGAGCAGGTATCCCATGCCTTCTCGGCGGCCAATCTTCTCAACCATCTCTACGATCTGCTTGCCGTTTCCCCAAGTGAGATCGATCTCTTCGTTGTGGTCTCCCTTGAGGATCCCCCGTTCGACTGCTTCCAGAGCGAATCCGATGACAGCCCCCGTTGATATCACATCTAATCCGTATCTGTTACAGAGTTCGTGCGCCTCAGCAACAGCTTCCAAATCGTCGACGAGAGTGTTCGCGCCAAGCAATGCCATGCTCTCGTACTCGGGACCTGCCCCCTCGACGCCCGCGTATTCGCCATGATCGATCGCCACAGTTCGACCGCAGCCGACGATGCAAGCACCGCAGAAGTACCTTGCTTTCAGGATCGTATTCGCCATCGTGACTCCGGATAGTTTCTCTGCCCCCTCCTGCCAGCGTCCTTGCTTCCAGTTCCTTATTGGCAAGTCACCTAGCTCCTCGAGCGTCGTCATTACTTGGCTCGTGCCATAAGCGGCAAGGCGTTTCGTATTCTTCAGAATTTCCGGCGCGAGCTTCTTTGTCATTTCCGAGAGGCGTTTTTCGTCGATTACTGGAACCTCTTTATTCCCCTTGGCTACGATGGCCTTGAGGTTCTTTGATCCCATGACTGCCCCGAGGCCACACCTTCCTGCCGCTCTCCCGTCTCTACCATCGTGCATTATTGCGGCGATCCGTGCGAGTCGCTCACCCGCTGGGCCGATGCATGCTTCAATCGCCTTCTGATCTGTCTCTTTTCTGAGGATTGCGGTTGCTTCGTACGTGTCGAGTCCCCACAGATGCTCTGCGTCACGAAACTCGACACCGCTTTCGTTGACCCAAAGGTAAGTGTGCTTAGCTGACTTGCCTGTGATGACTACTCCGTCAAATCCTGCTCTCTTCAGTTCGGTGCCCCATCTTCCTCCGACATCGCATTCACCGTAGACTCCTGTAAGCGGAGACTTCGCCACGACCTCATGACGACCTGATAGCGGAACCTTTGTCCCCGTGAGCGGCCCCGTCATGAAGATCAAAACATTCTCAGTCCCAAGCGGATCCGTTTCTTCGTCAGTCATCTCCCACAAACGCTTGGCAGCCAAACCGCTCCCGCCAACATACGCGCGTGCTTCTCCTTCTGAGAGCGCATCCACACGTTGATCTCGCCTAGACAGATCCACATGGAGGATTCTTCCTGCGTATCCTCCGATCAACTCCATCATTCCTCGTAACCTCCGATTACCGGTAGCAGGAGACTCATGCTGTCTCCGTCATGAACCGCGTCAGATAGCCTAGCGAGTTTAGAGTTGACAGCGACGACGAGATGGTGTCTCTGCGCCTCCTCGCTGGTGCTATCCACGAACTTGCTCATGGACGAGTGCCTGCCAACAATGAGATCAAGTACTCTCGCAACGGTCACCGATTCTTGACTTATCTCGTACGTCTCCTCCCTAACACCTGCATCCTCACGAAAAGGCACCGAATACTTAACGGTGATTCGCAAGCGAGGTAGACCGCGACGGGGTTAGAGCCTCCCGAATTTAGCCTTAGCGTTCGAGCCTAACTACGACTCAGTTTCGATCTTCTTCAGCTGTCTATGATAGATCTCAAGCGCTTCCTTGGTGGTTGTAGCGTCCTCCGGCGACTTGTCGTCTCTGTATTTGCCGGTGAATCTTGGAAATCTGAGCGCCAATCCGCTGCCGCGCCTAACGGAACCCAATGCGCATGTGTGGAGTGGTGAGAGGGTGATCTCGTCTGCTGAAACCTCAAGGACCTTTGAAGGCGTGAACCACACATCTGCTTCCATCTCTGAATTCACTCTAGGATGCTTGTGTGGAACAACATCTTGTCTGAGTGCGTTCAGCAGTATGTCAAGGTCCACGTCCGTGAAACCGCTCCCGAGCTTGGAGATCGTTTCGAACTGGTCGGTCCCTGGATTGTATACGGCCATCAGCAATGCACCGTAGGTTCCTGCTCTCTTTCCCCTACCGTGAAACGCGCCGACTGGAACTAGGTCGAAGGTGTCAGCCACCTCCGCCTTGTATGATCTCTTGTATTTGATCCATAGCCAGCCGCGGGCACCTGCCTGGTAGACGGATTCTGTACCAGTGCTCTTGACGACCAGGCCTTCGCACCCCATTGAGACAGCTTTGTCGAAGTACCGTTCAAGCTCGTCAGCGTCCTCAGTCGTCAGCTGTTCTGCAATGCGGACTTGGTCCGACTCCTTGACAATCTTGATAAGCTCAATTCTCCGTTCCGGGTAAGGCGTCAGCGTGAAATCCTGACTGTCATCAAAGAGGACGTCAAACAGGAATACAGTCACGGGAACCTCCTCTGCCATTGTCTCGATCTCGTGTTTTCGGCCTCTCCGTTGTGACACAACTTGGAACGGTAACATGTCGCCGGTGTTTGCATCGACTGCGACACACTCTCCTTCAAGGATTGCTTGCTGCGCCAAGATTGCGGATCTCAGACTCTCAGCCACGTCGGGGAACTGGCTTGTTATGTTCTCCAATCGCCTCGAAAACAACTGAACACTAGTTTTGGAGATGTGCGCTTGGATCCGTAGACCATCGTACTTGTATTCAGCCGACCCCTTCCCTCCCAATTTCGTGAGGATTTCCTGGGCCGAGGAGAGACGTTCGCAGAGCATTGGTCTTACAGGACGACCGATTGATATCTTGAAGTCCTTGACTCCGCCTATTCCGTTTGTCGCCACTATCTTTGCCACGTATCCCAAATCGGATGACAGATTGTAGGCTCTCTCAAACGATTCCCGGAACTCCTTCCCTCCAGCATAAGCGATCGCGAGCGCATCGAGAATGGTCATGTCGGCGATTCCGACTCTTAGCTTCCCCAGAGCCATTCGGGTCACGAATTTCGCTTCGCCGGGACTTGCATCAATCAATAGACTCGACAGAAGTTTGATCTTCGCGTTGACGGAGCGATCGCCGGTTGCGTGAGCGATCTTGTCGAATGTTCCATACACCGCCTCTACGGTGAGCTGCTTCTTCATGAGGGTCGACTGTGATCGCTTCTTCAGCACCTCTTGCGCTGCAAGACCCAAGTCTCCTGTCCGATGGAAAGCGGACTCAACTTCAGCTTCTGGCCGACCGGACGCGAATGATATTGCCTTCTCAACGAGCTTCTCCGCCATTCCAAGCTCGATGCCCATATAGTCAGGATGCAGCTTTCCCTGAGTCAGATAGACGACCTTGTCCACGAGACCCTTCGGGGTTTCCTTGAGCAGCTTGACCAAGAGCTCTGTCATTTCCAGCCTCTTTGAGGTAGCTTCGATTGCCTCGAAGACCTCAGCAAGTTGCTCGTATCTCACTTCAGTCTACCAGTCTCAGTGGACTCGAGACAAGCTTCGGCTAAGATCCTTTAAGGGTTGCCCGAAGACCGCAAAGGAACCCTTATGGGTTTAGCAATGATGGGTTACAGTTATGCTGTGAAAAGGGGTCGGCAGGGTGGCCGTCGTCTCTTCGTCCGTTGTGGCAGTTCAAGAGTCGGTGTCTGCTTCTCCGTTGGATTCAGCGCTGGGCGAGGAAGTTGTGAAACGGTGGCTGCGTAGGCTCGACGAGGATACTCGGCCATCCTACTTCTACAACTTCCGAGGGTGGCTTCTCTGGTTGTGGCGGATCCCTGAATGGTCTCGGAAGACTCCGACGCAGCTGCTTGATTGGCAGGAGAACGCGAAAGGTCGACAGCGGCGTATTCTTCTTGACTTGATGATTGACTACGTGGATGAGAAGGGCGGCAGCTATACCGGCATGAAGTCGCGGCTGTCGCATCTGCGCAGCTTCTTCATCAACAGCGGAGTTGAACTGCCGGCAACGGGCGCCTGGGATCCTAAGCCAACCCATGAACCTACGAAAGGCGCATTGACTCCTGAGAGGGTGCGGGAGATCATCGCCCACGCGAGTCTGCGGAACATGGCGATCTTCCTCACAATGTTCCAGTCCCTCATGGACTTGGAACGATTCGACAAATTCAATCGCAAATACGTGCTCCCGCTGGCCACGCACTTGAAAGAGCGTGGGGTCGATGAACCGTTCCGGATTGACTTCCTTGCAGGCCGCAAACGAAACCGCCGAGCCTACTACACCTTCATCTTCCGCGACGCCTTGACTGCATGGAAGAACTATTTCGACCGCGAACGAGGCTGGCCAAAACGTGAAGGCGAAAGCCTCGCATTGACGCCTGCCGGAACGCCACTGAAGAAGGAAGCGATACGAGCCGCCTTCGTCACCCTAGCCAAGCAGCTGAAATTGAGACCCAAGACCACAGGTGGAAGACCAAGCGGCGTCGCCCCGCATGAAGCATTCCGCGACGTCGTCCGCTCACTACTCCAAACCGCCAAGAAGAAAGGCTTCGACCCTATCTGCTCCGAGTTCTGGATGGGCCACAGCGTTGACCCATACAACTACAACAAGTTCGCCGAACAGGAACCCGAATACGTCCTCGAGAATGCGAAGATCGCCGCCGAGTACCTGAACATCATCAGCATGTCCGTGGCCGAGCAGGAGAGCGCCAAGGAAATGCAGAGCCTACGCGAAGAAGTCAAGCAACTGAAAGGACAATTCGAAATCTTCGCTAAGGGGAAGTTGGTAGAATAGGTCTATCGAGTTCGAGCGCTTGGCACCACTGGTCTCTGATGCTGAATTGATCAAGGAGTGCTTCTGTCTTGGTGATCCTGCGGGAGCGTACCAGCTTCTGGAAGTCTGCTAGATCACTGTGGGCGGCCATCTGTATGAATCCGAACATTGTTCCGTTGATGGCCTGATCTAGATCTTTGTGCGGATGTGCCAAGATTTCACTCATACCATCCATCAGCATCAACTTCAGCATCAGAAGCCTCGGCTCGAACCAATCATCAAACGAGACTTTGCCGGGCGGCGGAATGAGCGTCCTTCCGTACAAGTAGCGCGGTCGCCCCCCCGACGCGTCGACTGTGCGCTTCAACTTGCCGGCTTGGACAAGTCTTCTCAGCGACTTGGTGAGCGTCGATGCACTCATGCGGTAATCCTTCCCCGTGGCTATGCCCCGTATCTTGGTAAGAGGGATGGGCGTTCCGTCTTCAGGGATCATGTTCATGATTTTGGGTTCGGGTCGTTCCGATTCCAGAGGTCTGCCCCTAGACACTTGTCTCATTCTTCCGTACTGGAGGTACAATTTCGCTGTACTCATATGTAAGACTTGCGTCAGTTATAATGGGCGAGTGAATGAGCAAACTCACCACTATCGCTGTCTCAAGAGAAGTCTACGAATCCCTCAAAGACCTAGGTCACACCGGTGAGAGTTTCGACACAGTACTCCGCCGTCTGCTGAAGGTGCCCCCTCGATGAGCAGCACTTTCGATATCAAGACATTGGGCCAGGTCATCGCGAAAGCTCTCGGCCTCAAGCCAGGTGACGGAATTGAGATCGCTCGCGACCGGCTTGACCCGAACAGAGTCTTGGTTCGACGTCATGTGAATGAGCAGGGATCCAGTGCTTGAGTGCGAGGCCTCGTTTGTTCGCAACAAACTGCAGCAAATGTGGGCTTCCCACAGAAGTGCCATTTCAGCCGACAGATGGCCGCCCTGTGTATTGTCGAGATTGTCTTCGACAGATCCGGCGAGAAATGGGAGCAGATCCTTCGAGCGGTCTTTGGGCTCAACGGAGAAGACGTCAACCGACCTAAAGCAGGGTGAGACAACATCGTGAGCGGTGCTAGGGGCCAGCCCGAAGGAGCTCTGGCCCGCGGTTTCTGGTCCCTCGGCGAGATCCACACGAGCGAGAGTGGCATAGTGAGCTTACCACTCTATCACTCATCGTTGGATGATGACCCGCTGAAGGTCTGGACTCTCCAGAGAGATGAGTTCATCCGCAAGGATCCTGAATCACTCGTCCACGAGATACCGCTCGCTCTGCGACAACAGTACGGCATAGACGAGGTCGAACTCTCAAAGGCGCTCGCTCGAAAACAACGCGAGATTGAGAAGCCTTGGACTAGAATCGCTGAGGAGGCCCGCAAGAGGCTACGATTAACTGGCGACGAGAAGATCCTTGTCGACGAGATCGCGCCCCGGATTCCTGAACCTCAATCCTACGGAACTGAGGCAGAGCTCTTCCGAAGGATCCTGGAGTTTCTCGAGAAGAACGTGCTTTTCGCAGAGCTGGAGACCTACGCAGTCGTTGTCTCATGGGTCCTCATGACTTGGCGAATAGAAGACACGAATGTGGCGCCATACTTGTACGTTACCGCTCCCCGTGGACATGGAAAGACTAGGCTTCTCGAGACGATTGAGCAGGTGGTTCGCAGGCCACTGATGGCCGCATATGCGACGCGAGCGGGAGCGATTCGTTGCCTAGACGGCTCAAATGCTACGCTTCTCCTGGACGAAGCGGAACACTACATCAACCCCCAAGCTCGGGAGCACTTCGGCGGCGGCAGCGACCTCGCAGCCATCCTCAACGCCGGCTACAGGCGTGGAGCCTACGCAATCATGACCGCTGACGTGACCGAGACTCTGCAGGACGGAGGCAAGCGCGTACAGAAGAAGCCTGTCCGCTTCGATGTCTTCTCAGCCAAATGCATCGTCAGCCGCAAAGAAATCTATGACACTCTCGAGGACCGCTCGTTCCAAATCATCATGCCGAAAGCGAATCGAAAGCTCCCACCGATCGACAAGAAGGAAGCGGAGACGATACGTGGTCAATTGGCGAAGTATCGAGCAGACTGTCTCGAGAGAAAGCAGCCCCTCCAGGTTGAGATCCCTGAAACGGGAGAGGCAAGACTTGCTGAGATCCTTGAGCCACTCTACGCCGCAACACCGGCAGAGTACCGTGAAGCTTTCACATCAATCATTAAGCGGGAGCAGGCGCTCCGCCTCGAGAGGATTCAGGAAAGCTACGAGTTCGCAGTCCTTGAGGCGTTCAACGAAGCTGTCACCGAGGCGAGGGCAGACGCTGATCTGATCCTCACCGAGAGCATCACAGACGCCTACAACCGGCGCCACGCAAGCAAGCAGACAACTAATCGCAGCGTCGGACGAGCAGTCGCCAGGCTTGGATTCAAGAACCTAAGAGTCGATCAACCACTAGGCGACGGCAAGAGAATCACGCGGCGAGGCTACAGGCCAGACATCAAGCTTCTGGAGCGCCTGAACATGCAGTACGGCTTGGCTGAACTGAAGGATCCGGGGCTTGCGTCGTTTGCGTCGTTTGCGTCGTCTACTATGAGAGGCATACTACCCCCTAGCGATGAGAGAGAGAAGACGGACACACACTACTGTTGACGCAGTTGACGCTGATGACGCGGACAAGCAGGAGGGCGCCAAGTGAAGGTCCGCATCGACTGGAACGCCTCATCGGACGTGAAAGAGCTCATGGACAAAGCCCTAGACCTAGAACGTGAGGACGACAAGGCCAACTCTCGCACCGCTCGCTCACGAAGCAGCCTACTCGACACAATCATACGCCGATGCCTCAGTCGATACCTAGCAGAGCAGGAAGCCATACGGAAGCAACCGGCAGGGGAGAAGCATGGTTAGCGGAAATGTGATTCGTCGGGGGTCACCCCCCCTGGGGGGACCTGGGGGGAGGGGGTATTATTTTGTGGGACTTTGTGAACCAGTTGTGGCGGTTTATGACGGTGTTGACAGGAGGGAGGTAGGGGGAGGGGGGGATATTTTTGGCAGGTAAGAAGCTCAACGGGTACTTGGATCATCTTCGTGAGAACCTTGAGACTCTGGACGACCAAATCGTGAACGCTCGCAAGATGAGCAAGCCCAAGGGGAAAGGAGACAAGTCCGCTGCACTTCAATGGGCCAAGACCTTGCGGGATCTTGTTGAGGTTCGCAACCAGACTCTACTGAACATCAAGGCCCACTTGTTGGGGCGAGATGAGACGGGTTCGGTGAGTGAGCCGCCCGACTTCTACAGCGGCAATGCGCAGGTCATGTTTGAACGTGACTTCCGGGGCTTGCTTGCGCCTTGGACGCGAGAGGACTTGAAACTCAAATGTGAAGACTGCGGCAAAGAGAGCGAAGAAGTCTCAAGGCGCAAGTTTCCTCATGAGTATGAAGCAGACGAGTACTTCGATCTATGCGACAAATGCTACGAGAAGCGAGTCGCGAAAGAGGGCGATGAACCAGGCAAAGCGGAAGATAGTGACTCTGACTCGAGTGGAGGGGATCCCTTGGAGAAGATCGACTTGTCTAAGCATCCACGTGAGATCGTGGAACTCATACGAGAGGCGCAGGAGACAAGAAAGCGTTTGCCTGAAACGGAAGAAGCAGGTCAGCCTGGGGGTTCCTAGAAGGTGTCACACATTTCGATGTGGAACCATGGTGTCGCGGTGAGCTCCGGCGGCGTCTCGAACCTGTGCACAAATCGGCGGATACTCTAGATGTCTTGTCGAGAAGTGACGTCAGGTCTGTGAGTCGTTTCGTCTCCCGTTCTACCTCTCGCCAAGTTGGGGAATTTACCCTCCCTATTTTCCCCAACGTCTCGTGTTTCGTCGAGGAGATCTCCGAGGCCTTCCTTCTCGGCGGGGACGCCAAGTTGATCTAGCTTCTCGAGTGCAGCGCGGCGGATGAATCCGCTTAGATTCTGGCTGTGTCGTTGCAGAGTACTCAATGACGAGTTCCAACTTTATCAGAACAGCATTATCAGGGAGGTCTAGCTGCGCATTCTTTCGTATTTCAATAGAGCATGGTTTTGCCATCATTGCGTGTCCCAACCGGTCGCCGTCTCCTGCAGCATCATAAATAAATGTAACGATAGTTACAGGCGAACGGCACGAAACTACACTTCGTATGAATGTAATCGTCGTTATGTCCTATCTATCAACGATATTGGGTAAGGTCTTTCAGAGACGATGGCCGCTTCGTTGTGGTTGGTTAGGTGTCTTTGGTTGTGCTTTCTCAGAGAAATTGAGCAGAGCATCATGGCAGTGAGCAAGCAATCGTCGGACTTTCAGTCGAGTGCGAGGCTTGGCGATGTCCCTGGCTTTGATTCTTGTGAACCAGCGCTCCAGACCTTCCAGCGCCGCCTCCAGTTCTGAGACTTCGGTTTGCGTCACATTGCCAGTTGCAAGGTTCTTCCTGATCTCGTCGAGGAACTCATCGCATTCTTCCAGCAATTCCTGGTACTCCTTCTCCACGTCCTGCTTGAACAGTTTCAAGAGCCCTTGAGAATGGCTAGCCTCTACTGGTTTAGCCCGCAGGACCAGCGGGGCCCCATAGAGCTGTAGGATCGAAGTCAGGCCCTTTAAGTGTGAGCGAACCGCCCCCGAGTCAGGCAGTATGCAAAAGGACATCTGCGGGTAGACAGCACCCAAGGCTTTGAGTTGTCTCCATATGCGAACTTTGATTCTGGAGGGCTTATCGGGCACGTCGTAGACGAAAAGCAGCCAAGCCAGCGGATTCGCCTTTGTCACTTACGTTCGCCAATCGTAAGTGGTTGACTGTCGTATATTACTTCGGGAACGGAATATCAGCAACCTTGCGACAATCGTGCTGAGGTAAGACCGCTTCTGGTATTCCAAGCGGTTGCCTCGCACTGCGTTACGCAGATCTCTCAGAAGCACGACGGGCTGAAATCATGTCCGCGAATAGGCTGACTAAGCCAAGCATTGGAGCAGATTCGAGTGCTCGAGTTGGGCTCATTTTCTTGGTATACCGGTCCGTCTAAGTATCATCCCAGATGGATGAGAAGGATACGCAGGGTCAAGAGTCTACGTTCCTATGGAAAAAGATCTTGTTCGTGAAGCTTTGTCGCTTTCCCTCACAAGATGCGACTGGGCCAACCTTGGAACTCTGCTGGGAGATGCTCGTCATTCCTAGGCCCGGCAAGAACTTCGCCGATTGCCCGCGCAAGACCCAAAACAATCATGCCTACGAGGCTTGTTCGGAGTCACATTGTGAAGACGCTCTTCCCGATTCTTGCCCCAGCGCACGCGCCAAGACAGAACAATGTTACTAGCGAAGCGACGATCACAAGTGCTCTCGCGAAGATGCTAGAACCAAGAAGTGCTATAGGGAGCAGCGGGACCATCGCGCCCAGTAACACAAAGAGCGCCATAGTTGCCGCGTATGCGTAAGTGCGTGTTTGACACGCACGACCGATCCTTGTCGCGCTCAGGCTTGGAACCATCGAGTGTCTAGCATACTCAGTAAGTTCTTGATCCGCGACGACTGATTCGGCTATCTACGCACCGAAGGCATTAGATAGCGCTGAGGACAGAACCCCTGCTACAGCAGCTGCTAACGTCAAATGTAGGCTGGCCAAGCCTCGAGTGGCGGTGACAATACCAAGCGCTATCAGAGTCACATTCGTTGTTCCATGTGTGAGGTAACGTAGGTTCCTCGCCCGCAATTTGATCGACGCTGTGTATTACCGCGCCACAATTGGTGATCTCCTTGCTCAACTCGAAGTCCATTTCCTGGCCCTCGACTGTGACAAGCAGCCCCTCGGTCTTGGAGTCAACTTCTTTCACTGTAATGTTCACGCTCTCAACACCTTGCGTCCCTGCAATTGCCTCAGCGATGGAGATAAGAGAAGACTCGACAGCTGGTTTGACAACATCAAGGACAATCCGTCTGAGGTTGAATTTCCCCAACATGATCTCTCTTCTGACAAGGCCGTCAGGACATGTCCTGCATCTATGACTTCTATGATTCTCTCTCAATGATAGGTTCCGGATGACTGCGAGGAGACAGATCTCGCGTGTAACAGTCGTTACACTTATACGCTCGGTTGACCCGCTTCGACCTGGCTGCCCGTGATGAGACCCGTTCGGCTTTTCATTGGGTCGGAGCTACGGGACGTGCTGCGCGAGATCCGAGACCCTATGGATGAAAACATCGACCGGGATTTCGGGCGGCTAATCGAGTTGGGATTCCTCAGCTTTGAGCTCGAGGAATCCAGAAGCCAATATGAGTTTGTGAACGCTCGTGTCAAAGCGATGAAAGAAAATCTGCCCCTTCTGGAGAGCGAGGTGCCCAGGCTCAGAGAGGCACTTGAGCAGGCCGCTCTCGATAAACGAGTCATGATGGAGGCTCTTGAAAGGTCTTGAGAGTCGTGGAAGCACATAGTGAGCCTCGCACCTCCGAAAAGGCAACAAGTCGGGTCCGGCCCTCAGCCATCCTCTCCAAGTTCTCAGCGTGTATGTTCACCCGATGGGGTCGCTCCATTTCACTGAACCTGGACGATTCAACTTACGAACTCGTAAACAGGACCGCCAACATGAAGGGATTATCCTTCGAGAAAGCACTTCGGCTACTGCTTCGAAGGGGCATTGTCATACACGATAGTCCCGCTGAGCTTCGTCGGCAGATTAACTTGCTACGAGAGGAGAAGGAGACCCTAGCTAGGTGCAGGGATGAATTGGCGAGGAGCTTCTCTAGATTCAGCGGGGAATACTCCACTCTCAGATACCGCTACTACGAGGCGTTCAGCGAGAACAGAATTCTGGCGATGCACTTGTGCGGGAGCGGACTCGCAAGTAAGTTCAGCGATTTAGTCGAGAGGTACATCTTCACGAAACTGTACTAGCTGCGAACACTCACTCGCTCGAACCCCTGGGGAACGATTCCACTTTTGAACCGCGAGAACACCACGGCGGGAACTGTTGTCACTGGCCAATCTGATATGGAAGAGAATCCTCCGTCTTAGATCACAGCAAGACAAATGCACAATGCCGGTCGAGTGGCGAGAAGCTTCTCTCCGGGGCACCCAATGAAGGGCGCCTTAGCACGAGTGAATGGAGACCTCACCCTCAAGAGAAAACACGAATCTGTAGTCAACAACCGCATTGTTAGAGTCCCAACGTGAACCTCGAACTACTGGCTGTACCGTCTCGCTTGTGGATGCGGCAGATGTTCAAGCAGTTGGCGGTGGCGCCGCTATGATTGTTGCCATTCCGCGCGGGTCACACGCCCCTCATATGGCGATGCGTAGTCGTCAGGCGCAGTCGTGCGGCTTACAGGCATCTGAGTCAAGTAACATCAATAGTTGGCGTATCTTGTTAGTCTCCTCCCCAGTGATCGTATGTCTTCGTACAAGTCCAGCAAGAAGGGTTAGAGAGTGTGCCCTTGCTTGATCATCGCGAAAGACGACTTCCATGAGGCGTCTTCTGTCAGTCTCGGAAATTGCGAGAGACTTCACGAGCTCTTGGATGAAATGTTCCTCCAGACTGTTCCAGTCTTCGTAACCAAACCGTATTGCTTCCGCCATTGGCAACCGAGTTGCGCTAGGCGACG
>Ga0315282_10006654_pt1 | contig 19249 bp, 23 predicted proteins | sample YL17G07_20_MG_FD_203693 | JGI IMG/M metagenome (GOLD analysis project Ga0315282, IMG submission 203693) | Sediment microbial communities from Yellowstone Lake, YNP, Wyoming, USA - YL17G07_20 | ecosystem: Environmental > Aquatic > Freshwater > Lake > Sediment | place: USA: Wyoming | collected... | reverse complement strand
GCCTAAGATACTTAAGGAACAAAAGCAGAATATCCATTAGCTCTGTATTCATCTGTTGTTTCACTCCTAATACAATATATGAATACAGGGCAATAATATAATTTACAGCAAATAAATTACACTACCAACCTCGAGTAAGGTATATTTAATTTTGTTGGAGTGTATCGAATTTTGCTGTGTGGGTGCCGGTTTTAAAATGCTTAAAAGTGCAGTAATAAAATGCTCAATTGGTAACTTGAATATGTGTTGGTTCGAGGATTCCAGATTGTTGAAAATGGAAGAACTCTTCATGATTCGCGATTTGCAAGAGCAGGGCATGAGCATCAGCGAGAAATATTCATTTGATTGATGGAAGCTATTTTGCATTCTTTTTGTAGCACCCATAACATACAGGCTTTTCGTAAGATATCTTCGCCTTCTTCCCGCATGAGTGGCAATATTTTTCTTCGTATTTGGGGTCGTGGTATTTAGCCCATGACTTGTAGCAGTGGTCGCATAAAGGCTTTTCGGAATCGTACTCGATTTCTTTTCCGCATCGGATACAATAGCCAGGTGCCATTGCGCCCTGTATCACAATGATCGCCTTCTTGGTGAAGCCTATAGCGGTCGAAACCGACTCAGCCAGCTTATTGTACTGTTTGCCTTGATTTATTAAAGAATCCACTTCTCTCGATAGCTCATTATAGAGCACTACATCGACTTCTTTATTAATCTTGACGCCGAATTCGATGTTATTGTGCTGGGAGTACTGGTACAAATTCAGCGATGTGACAATAGCCGTATCCTGGTTCATATAGCATTTTGCATGCAGGTTATCCAGCGAATATATCTTGATTCCCCTGATCTTTTTAAGAAACTCCATATCCTCTTCATTTTTTATTTCTCGATAAACCAGCCTCATGTCGGTAGACTGTGCATTGACCTGCTGAAGCTGGCTTTTTAAAAGTGGATTCAATTGGATATAGGAACTTATCAAATACAGCTTTTCCTTTGAGTTTTTGATGACTTGCTCAAGGGCATGCGAAGTGCCGGCAGTAGTAAGGAATTCAGCCGTTATTTATTCCTCCATATTAAGGAATGCTAATATATCAATCGTTTATTCCATAAATAGGTACTCTATCTTTTGAAATTATTAAGAAATTATAGATGCATAAGGATTTTATTCATCGATAAGGATCTCCCCGTGTTGACTTTCATAATCTCTGATCTTTTCATCCAGCATATCCCGGAGCTGTTTTGCCTCTTGTCTTGTCAACTTGAAGGTTCCCTTCGATTGAAACGACCATTCCTCATCCGTGCCAAACACTTCACCGGGCAACTCGACCCTAAAGTCTTCATCCATAATGGGCCCTGATGACACCTCTGCAAATCCCAGCCCTTTTCTTATTCTTTCGACGGACTCTTCTTTATCCAGCGGGTCGGCCCCTTGAATCGCACTATATGCATAAGCAGCGGCCACCAGCAGCTCCACGAGCTTATTCTTCGATAGCCTATACGTCTTCACGTTTCCCGCTTTTTGATCGATCTCCAAAATCTTACTCTGGACCAACTCGGGGATAAATTTCGACAAAGTCATCCTCGTAAGCCCCGTCAATTCACTTAGCACGGATATATTGTAAGAGTTCCCGGCATCGCCTATGAAGAAATCTATTATTTTTATTTGCGATGTATCTCCCAGAAAATCGCATAGTGACATAATGCGTTCCTCCCTCACTGAAACAGGTAATTGTGTATATAAAATTATATACAGATTGTATAAATAGATTTACATGCAAAAGGTTTAATTAAGTAATTGTACTTTTATGATTATATGAATAATAGCTTTGACAGTTATAGCTTATATGAAGTTTTTATCATCAACAAATTATACGTTCATGGCCGATGGTGTAGCGGGAGCTCAAAGCATATAAGTAAAGATGATGCTGCAACGGGCGCGCCGGGCAAAAGAAAGGATCTGGCAAAAGATGCCATTGAGTCATTAATTAAAAAGCAAATCATATGGCAGGTAAAAAAGCAGGGCAGAGACGATATCTGCATATTGAAACAAAATAAAAAGACCATCGAGGATATACTAAGTCATTTTTTAGGAAAACCGGGATATGACTTTATAAGCCCATATAGGCTAAGTCGATAAATATAAAGACGGTCATCTGCAGAAGACTTGGCCGAACACTACTAATAGGTTCTGTAAAGTCTGCGGAAGATAAGGTATTCCTAACATAGCTATCAAATCTCGGGATGAAAAATTCGATATTGAGTTTTTAGATTTTTGCCCTATCATGCAGGCAATTCAACTTGTAAAGCATTAATCGTTTGATACGATAATTCAGATTTTTTATTTTTAACCCGTGACCGTTTCCTCTCAAAATAGTCTTTCATCACTACATCAATCTTCTTAGAAGTCTCTAGTGAATAATATTTCTCTCCGCATTCTTCACAGATAAGGGCAGGCACTTTTGTTATTTTAATGATATCGTCGCCTACTTGAACTATAAAATCGGTTATACCTTCTTTCAATTCACCGTCACATGAACCACAAAATTTCTTATTCATATCGCATCCTTTTTTCTTCATTTAATCGAGAATAAAACCTCAAAAAAGTATTGATATTAATCGAATGAAACCTTACCAGGCTTACCCTTGGTCTTCTTTATGATCTTCATTTCAACTTTTTTAGTATAAGATGGTTTTACCCGCGGATTTACCTCATCCCAATCGATTTCAGGGGGTTTGTATTCATGTTCGCACGCTTCAATAGAACCATCGATAGGAATACCTTTTTTTATCTTCTCTGTGACAGAGTTTCCTGCTTTTTTAAAGTCCGTTCTTTGTGCAGTTTTTTTGAGTTTAGGTCCCATCTTTTCGTCCGTATTGTGGGTCGGCCTCTGATCTTTATATACTTTATCGATATTAACGCCGCACTCCGACTCCATCTCTAATACTTCATTCATCGTCGCCGACCTCATACTTTCTATATTATAAGTAATAGCTTGTATTTTAACTACTTATACTTATTGATAATCGGGGTACATTTCTTAACTCGATTAAATATCTCCTAAGATTCCGTTGTCATGATTTACTTTACCGACGTATTCCAGTACAAGGTCTTGCATTTCATGTATATGTTCGGCTCTATTTTATATAAATTAAATAACAGGTTTTAGCAACTACTTCGATAACTACTCCACCTTAAAGTCTTTACATGATAGACCTTAACATTTATATACCCCAAACGCCCTAATGAACCAACATTCTCTAAAAATAGAGGAGAACAAACATGGCAGATGTAGTTGAAGTACTGGTTCCTGGAGGAAAGGCGAACCCGGGTCCCCCGTTGGGCCCCTCGCTCGGACCTTTAGGGATCAACATAAATAAAGTGGTCGACGAGATTAACAAAAACTTTACGGTTGAAGTTGGCACACCACCGACATCTGCGTCAATCAATGCCTTGACTGGGGTCGTAAAAAGCCTCAATAATGCTTAAAACACTAAAAAGGGCATCCTCACTAACCACCTCATACTTCCCCTTTATTCATCGATAATGATCTCCCCATGTTGGCTTTCATATTCTCGGATCTTCTCATCCAGCATATCCCGGAGCTGTTTTGCCTCTTGTCTTGTCAACGTGAAGATCCCCTTCGATTGAAACGACAATCCCTCTCCCATTCTAAATTTCTCATCAGGCAACCCGACCCTAAAGTCTTCATCCATAATGGGCTCCGATGATACCTCTATTAATCTCAGCCCTTTTCTTATCCTTTCAACGGATTCCTCTTTATCCAGCAGGTCGGCCCCTTGAATTGCGCTATACGCATAAGCCGAGGCGACCAGCAGCTCCACGAGCTTATTTTTAGATAGCCTATACGTCTTTATATTTCCAGCTTTTTGATCGACTTCCAGTATCTTACTCTGAACTAACTCCGGGATAAATTTCGACAAGGTCATCCTCGTAAGCCCCATCAACTCAGTTAGATCAGATATATTGTAAGAGTTCCCGGCGTCGCCTATGAAAAAATCTATTATTTTAATCTGCGACGTATCCCCTAGAAAATCGCATAGTGACATGATACGTTCCTCCCTCAATGACAGATACTTGCGTATATTATTGTTTACATATTGTATAAATGGATTTACATGCATTAGGTTTAACTAAGTAATTGCACTATTATGATTATGTTAATAATAGCTTGGACAATTATAGCTTATATGAAGAGCTCAAAGAGGCGTTCCTAACATAGATGTCAAAACTCGGGTGATGAAAATGAAAAAATTTGAAATTGAATTTATAAGAGGATTCCCTTTCATGTAGATAATTCAACTTGTAACGCATTAACCGTATGATAAAAGGTTCTGTCAAGTCTGCGGGGGATGATGGGTATTTTAAATATCTGTCAAAAGTCGTGGGATAAGTTAAAGTTAATTTGTGTATTGATTTAGTTTTATTAATTATTGCCGTCATTTTATGATCAGCTATTCAAGAACATTGCTATGCCTATTACTCCCAGGCCGCCGAGGATTAATAAAATGCCTAGTACTACGAATACTGTAAAACCGCCTGAGAATATTAAGCCTATGACTCCCGCTATGATTAAAAACATTCCTACTATGATCGCTAATATGATATTCGTCCTATCCATAAATGGTTAAAGTGTTTGATAGAATGATAAAGGTAATGTCAGCCATACCCCGCAGACTTGACAGAACCTATTAACCTGCTGTGTTGAATATATGTTGTTTTCTATGGGTAGATGGCTTACGCACGCCACGAAGAATGAATAAGCACCACGAAGTGCTAAGCACGCTAAGCATATTAAACGCACGAATACTTTTTTAAGCACAAAGCGCTCTAAGCATACACGAAGCGTCACGAAGCTCTTTTTTATAAAATAGGCGCGTTGGGCATATAAAAACTTCATTTTAAAAGGATTCGTGGTACTTCGTGTATGCTTAGAGAGCTTCGTGCTATAACCGTCTTCGTGCGCTTAATAAGCTTGGTGCGCTTATTCTTCGTGGTGCTTATTCGTCTTCATGTATTTATCCGTCTTCCCATATGCAATTTCTTATAATAGAGCCATTATGATTATTCAACACAGCATCTTAACCTTAACATTTATATACCCCAAACGCCCTAATGAACCAACATTCTCTAAAACTAGAGGAGAACAAACATGGCAGATGTAGTTGAAGTACTGGTGCCGGGAGGCAGGGCGAACCCGGGCCCTCCATTGGGTCCCTCACTTGGGCCTTTAGGCATCAACATAAAGAAAGTGGTCGACGAGATCAACAAGAAGACCGCGGAATACAACGGGATGACAGTACCGGTCAAGATTAGCGTCGACGCCAGCAAGAACTTTACGGTTGAAGTTGGCACACCACCGACATCTGCGTTAATTCTTGCCGAGGTCGGGGTCCAGAAGGGCTCCGGCACGCCAAACACCGTCCAGGTAGGCAACATGACCATGGACCAGATCCTGGCCGTCGTCAACAGGAAGAAGGGAGCTTTCCTTTCCTACACCAAGAAGAACGCGGCCAAAGAGGTAATCGGGACCTGCGTCTCGCTGGGCGTGACGGTCGAAGGCAAGAAGGCCAAGGAAATATACGCAGACATAAATGCGGGAAAATACGACGATAAACTAGCAGGGACACTCTAATCAACTCTATTTTATCAATCGTAGGAGACCGCAATAGGTCGGAGACTACGGAGGAATAAATCAATGGCAAGAAAAGAGACGGTTGAAGCGGTCAAGAAGGCCTTGGCCGAAAAACCGAAGCGGAATTTCACCGAAAGCGTTGACCTTGCCATAAACCTGAAGAACATAGACCTGAGCCAGCCCAAAAATCGTGTCGACGAGGAGATCCTCCTCCCGGCCGGTCTGGGCAAGCCCGTCAAGATTTGCGTCTTCGCAAAGGGCGACGTGGCCATCAACGCCGAAAAGGCAGGCGCGGACTATGTTTTCCCCCCTGAAGAGATCGATAAATTAAGCGGGGACAAGGTGCGGGCAAAAAAGCTCGCAAAAGAGGTCAACTTCTTTATAGCGGAGACCGCCTACATGCCAGCGATCGGTAAGAAGCTCGGCCAGGTGCTGGGCCCGCGCGGCAAGATGCCGACGCCGTTACCGCCGCAGGCGGACGTGACCGCAATGGTCACAAGGCTAAAGAAAGCTATAAAGATACGCTCCAAGGACAGGATGACGTTCCACACGATCATCGGCAACGAGACGATGCAGCCCGAGCAGATCGCCGACAACATCGACGCGATCATGAACCGCATCGAGGGCAAGCTCGAGAAAGGCAAGTTCAACATAGGTGCCGTCTACGTGAAAACGACGATGGGGCCGGCCGTGAGGGTGATGTAATGAATGAAGTAGAAGTACACCACAGCACTCACATACCACAGTGGAAGAAGGACGATATCAAGGACATCGTAGACAACGTCCACTCTCACAAGGTCACGGGCATAGTCGACGTGCGCGGCGTCCCCGCGGATGCCCTCCAGAAGATGAAGAGGAAGCTCAGGGGCAACGTGACGATGAAGATGGCCAGGAACACGCTGACCACGATAGCGTTCGACTCGCTGCCCGTGGAGGAGAAGGCCCGCGAGATGGCGAAGTACGTCGAAGGCCAGATCGTCCTCGTCTACACGGACTCGAACCCCTTCAAGCTCTACAAGCTGCTTGAGGCTACGAAGAGCAAGGCCCCGGCCAAGGGCGGCGACACCGCTCCGGCGGACGTATCCGTCAGCAAGGGCGCGACATCCTTTAAGCCCGGGCCCATAGTGGGCGAAATGCAGCAAGTCGGCATCCCGGCGGGCATAGAGGGCGGCAAGGTCGTCATCAAGGACAGCAAGGTCGTCATCAGGAAGGGCGAAAAATTCTCTCCTAAACTGGCCGAACTGCTCACGAGGCTCGAGATCTTCCCAATGGAGATCGGCTTGAACCTTAAGGCAGTCGTCGAAGGGCACACCATTTACATGCCCACGGACCTGGCTATGGACGAGGTGCTGCTCAAGGCCCAGTTCGCCCGCGCGGCACGCGAGGCGTTCAACCTGAGCTTGGAGGCCGGCATCGCCACCAGGGAAACCATAATACCGCTCATACAGAAGGCGGTCATGGAGTCCAAGGCCCTGGCGGTCAACGCGCCCATATTCGAGAAGGACGTCATAGGAATGATACTCTCTAAGGCGGAGTCCGAGATGCTCTCCGTCGCAACGCAGATCAAGAACGAAAAGGCTCTGGATGAAGAGCTGAAAAAGAAGATATAAGATAATCTAATTGAGGTGTTACAAATGGAATACGTGTACGCAGCTTTACTGTTACACAAGGCTGGTAAGCCTGTGGATGAGAACGGCGTCACCTCCGTCCTGAAGGCGGCTGGCGTCGAAGTGAACGAGGCCCGAGTCAAAGCCCTGGCAGCGTCCCTTGAGGGCGTCAACATCGACGAGGCCATAAGCAAGGCGGCCATCGCGGCCCCTGCCCCGGCGGCAGCGGCCCCGGCCGCAGGCGCTCCGGCTCACCCCGAGGCAAAGCCCAAGGAAGAGGAAAAGAAGAAGGAAGAGGAAGAGGCCACCGGCATGGAAGGCCTCTCCGCCCTGTTCGGCTAAGCTAGCCGAACTTCCTCTCTTTTTTTATTTTATTTCTATTTTTTTCTTTCACTTATCGTGCAATCTATCCCATAGCTGCTCCATGATTATGGATTTCAAGTCATTATGCCTTTGATCCAAAGAGCTTTATGGTCCGGCCATGGATGGCCCGACGATAATATTTTATCCACTCATGGTGTGAATATATTCGATGAAGTTCGGCTTAAAGGTCCACCATACGGACATTTCGGATATGCTTTACATGAGGCCGGAAGCCCTGGAGTTCGTCCTGTTCCCGGATGACATGGGCGGCTCCTGGACCGAAAAAATCAAATTCGGCGGCCCCGTCGCCGTGCACATGCCGGAAAGATTCGGGGACGGCTCGCTGGTAGACCTCGATTCTCCGGACGACGGTAAAAGAACGGAAGCCATCCGCATACTGAAGAAGACCATAGACATCGCGATATTATTAAACGCGAGCAGCGTCGTCTGCCACCCCGGCGGGATCCGGGAGAAGCCGGCGCACGTCGACGCCGCCCCGCTGCTCGACTCGATAAGGGCGCTTGAGACATATGCGCCCGCCAGCCTGGAGCTCCTGCTGGAAAACATGCCCGACATATACTGGTATAATGGTGAGATTTACTCCCCCTGCCTGTTCAAGCGGAAGGACGAGATATCGGGCATCTTAAAAACGCTCGGCATCGGGCTGTGCATGGACCTTAGCCACGCGAAGCTCTACTGTAACTCGTCCGGCGAGAGCTTCACAGCCTATGTTAAAGCGCTAAAGCCTTACATCCGCCACATCCACATCGCCGACGCCCGGGGCATTTCGGGGGAAGGCCTACAGGTCGGCGACGGCGAGATCGACTTCGAGGCGCTGCTCCCGCTGCTAAAAGGCCTCGACGTTACCGCAGTGCCGGAGATCTTGGGAGGGCACAGGGACGGAGGCGCCGGATTCAAGCTCGCGGCGGAAAGGCTCGCAAAGCTCGGCTATTATGACGGCCCGGACAGGCGATAGCTGCTATCTTATAATGCAAAGTATATCAGTACTAAGCGAATATAGTTGTGCGTCAAAAATATCATTTCCAGGAGTATATCCATGAAACTGGTAGTCGGCTGCGGCCCCGCGGGGGCGGCCATCCATGAAGCGTTGAAAGACGAAGAGGTCGCATGGGCGTGCGACAAGGAATTCCCGTCGCCCGGCTCCGGGTGCATCGCCTATGACATAAAAAACAGCGCCGATGTGTCTCGAGTAGTCAAGCGGGTAAAGCCACAGCAGCTCATTTTTACCGAGGAGATATCTAGCGTCGAGTACTGCGAGAAGAACAGGCTGGACGCGATGGAGTTCAACACCAGGGGAGTGCGGTTCTTCGTGGAGGCCGCCGGCCCGTTCAGGGCGCGCGCCATCTACCTCTCCTCCGCGCACGTTTTCGACGGCCGCAAGAGCGGGGGCCTGTACACCGAGTACGACCACGTGAACCCCATCAACGTTTACGGGGAGACCAAGCTCATGGGCGAGGTGGCCGTCGACAAGGCCGCCGACCACCTGACCCTCAGGGCGGGCGAGGTATACGGCGACTTCCCCGATAACTTCGTTAAATTCACGCTGTCAGGCCTCTACTATGGCCAGAAGATCGAGCTGGCGAGGGACATGTACTTCTCTCCTATTTACATCGAAGACGTGGCCAGGGCCGTACGCTTGATGTCCCTGGAGAACATGAGCGGCCTGTACAATCTCGCAGGCCCGGAGCGCGTCAGCCACTTCGAGATGGGCCTGCGTATCGCCCGCGCCTTCGGCTTAAAAGAAGACCTGCTCGTGCCATTGAGCATGGAGGAGATGGGGCTAACGGTCAGGATGCCGAAAGACCTGTCCCTCGACATCACTAAAGTGAGCACGATCATAAAAATAAGGGGCGTCGACGAAGGGCTTGAGGCCATGAAAAAAGCCATGGCCCCCATACGACAATAAAATTTTACTTCATCTTTCTTTCTACTTTGCCCAGCTCTTTTTCTGCCTTTCCGGCTTCCTCTCTGGCTTTGCCCTTGACCTCGACATCACGCTTGTGTGTGACCTTTTTAGAACATAAAATACGGGGATACCCGTTAAAAGAAAATGGAAAAAAGATAAAAATAGAGCTTAAAGCTGGAATGGCGTTACCAGCTTATAGCTCAAGCCCCGGCTCGTGCTGTCCGAATCGAGCCTGAGGGCGTACGTGCCCGCAATGGGGGCGCAGTCGACCTGCTCATAGGCGCCGTTAAAACCGTCGGCGATCTTCGTCCCCTGGGCGATCGTCTGGCCGGCCTGGTTCACTAGAGATAGCGAGACCGTGTTATATGACCATGTCCAGGCTACCCTCGCGTTGATATGGCTCTTGCCGTCGGCCTTTACAGCCAGCGTGGCCGGCTGGCCCTGCTGCAAGGTGCCCGTCTTCACGAACGCCTGCTGCGAATTAACGTTCGAAGAGCCGGTGAACGATACGGGCGAGTAGGCATTGGCCGTCACCTTCAGGAGGTAGTATCCGCCGGCAGGGGCGCTATACTGCACCGTCTCGCTCGTGGCATACCTGTTCTCGGCCTTAGCTACCTGCTTACCCGACGGGTCATACAGGTATAAGTTCAGGTCGTTCGACGTGCCCTGCCACGAGACCGTGGCCGATACCTGCCCGGCGCTGCCGGGCGTAAGGTACGTGTAATACTCCTCGCTCCTCGTGACGCTGCCCGTGAAAGACTTGCCCGGCGTAGGCGTCGGGGTCGGGCTGTTCGAGACCACGTTGAGCGTGTAAGACTTCGTGCTCTTGGCGCTACTGTCAGAGCGGGACGTCGCCGTCACGGTGAACGTGTACGCTCCGGTGGCCGTGCTGGCCGGCGGCGTTATGGCAACTGTCATGTATGCCGCGTTGTTCGGCTGCAGTACCTCGCCGCTATAGCCGGATAAAGTCCACCATGTGCCCGGTATGCCGTTGACCGTGATGGTGTACGAGTCGGCGTTGTCGCCCGCGTTGCCGAGCATGATGCCCTGGCTGACCGCGGTGCCGGCCTTGACCTGGAACTTTTCGATCTGGCTGTACTGTCCGTTATACCTGGCGAACATGTTGGTCATCGAGACCGCGTAGCCTCCCGGCTGCGGTGTCGGCGTTGGTGAGGGGCCAGGGCCCGGCGTCGGAGTGGGCGTCGGAGACGGTACCGGCACCTTGCCGGTCAGCACGTAGTCCAGCGCTGACTTTGCGTCGACGCGGCCGTAGCCGTAATCGTTATTCGGCACGCTGCCGCCCAGCGGCTTCGCCGTCTTGGTCAAAACCGCCTTCACCTGGGCTGGCGTCAGCGTCTTGTTCGCCTGGAGCAGCAGTGCGACCACGCCCGACGTCATCGGGGTGGCCATCGATGTGCCGCTCATGGGCAGGTAATACGTAGTGCCCTTACCTGCGCCGGTGCCAGTGGCCTTCGCCGCCATCAGGCCCACGCCCATGTTGGTGATATCGGGCTTAACGCGGCCGTCATACGTAGGCCCCCTCGAGCTGAACGAGGCTATGGCGTCGCTCCTGTCGGAAGCTCCCACTGTGATGGCGTCAGGGCTGTCGCCCGGGCAGGCGATCGTCCTCGCGTTCGGGCCGCTGTTGCCCGCCGCCACAACTACGGTGACGCCCCTGCTGACGGCGCTCTTGATTGCGTCGTCCATTGCCTGCGAGTGCGAGCTGCTGCCCAGCGACATGGAGATCACTTGAGCGCCGTTCTGCACCGCCCAATCAATGCCCTTAAGGATGTTAGTGTTACTGCCTGAGCCCTGCGCGCTCAGTACTTTAGCCCCCATTAAGCTTGCTTCGGGCGCAACGCCCTTGTATTGTCCCCCGGAGGCGTTACCGGTGCCCGCGATGGTACTGGACACGTGCGTGCCGTGGCCGTGGTCATCGTATGGCGTGGTCTTGCCGTTCACGTAGTCCACCCATGCCACGACCTTGTTGCCGTTCAGGTCGGGGTGGCTGGCGTCGATGCCCGTGTCTATGACGCAGACCTTTACGCCCTTGCCCGTGTAGCCGGTTGCCCATACCTTGTCGGCGCCGATCTGGGGCACTGCCTTGTCCAGCAGTATCTGGTATACCTGGTCCTTTTCTACGTATTTGACATTGCTTAACGCCTTAAGCTCGTTTACCTTGTTGTCAGGTATCGTGACCGCCATGCCGTCTATGACGCTGTAGCGGTAGATGACTTTCCCGTTGTACGAATTTATAATATCCGTGACGTTGCTTACAGACTGTATCGACGGAAAGTCGTTGAATGCCACGATGTACGTAGAATATCCCGATGATGCCCCCGATTCCGAAGCGCCGGCTACCGGCTGTGCTGCCCCTGCGACTGCCAAAGAAGACAGCAGTACCATGAGCAAAACAGCGATGCCGAGCGTTGTTTTCACCTTTATATTATTCCCTCCGCAAGTTAAGAGCTGCTAGTTTAGCATTCCATAGCAACTAGTTATCGGACAATTACAAGTTTTGCTATATATACTTTATACATAAATTGATATATTTAGCAATTTAATAGGCATATAATGTAAATATATTGGAATATGCTACTTGAATATGGTAAAATTTTTTAAGTATTTACTAAATTATTGACTAAAAATTGCCGACGGGCCAAGCAATAAAAAAATAGCATTAATTTTTATATTGTTATTTAAATATATTATGTATGCCAGTGATACAATGGATGAATCGCAGGACCTTGTAGCCATCGCTCAGCGCAGGCAAAACAGGATCTTATTATTGCTCATCATCGCCGTGTGTATACTGGTCACGCTATATGTCAACGTGGTCATAGGAACCGAAGTTGTCTATACGCACTTATTTTACATTCCCATTATCCTGGCCGGCATCTGGTACCACAGAAAGGCCGTATACCTTGCGATTTTTCTAGGACTGGCTCACATCTCGATCGGCTTTTACCTGGCGGGTTACATCGTGCCGAGCACGCTCGTCCGGGGGGCCATTTTCATCATCGTGGCATTCGTCGTCGGGTACCTGTCGGAGAGGAGGGATACGCTGTATAAAAACGTGCGGCTGCTGCTGGAATCGACGGACGAGGGCATCGTCGGCGTCGATGCCGGTGACCGGTGCACGTTCATTAACCCGTCCGCATTAAAGATGCTCGGCTATTCCCTGGGCGAGATCAAGGGAAAGAACATGCACGATCTGATCCACCATAGTAAGCCGGGCGGCCAGCCATGCACTTTGGAGGAGTGCTGCGTCGTCCAATCCCTGAGGACCGGCATCGGCTGCAGGGATAGCGGCGATATATTCTGGAAAAAGGACGGCACGCCTTTCCCGGTGGAATATTCCTCGTACCCGGTGATAGAGGGAGGTAAAATCACGGGCGCGGTGGTCACGTTCGTCGACATCACCGAGCGTAAAAAGGCCGAGGACGAGATCCGCGAGGCGAGGAAGCAGGCCGAATTGTACGTCGACCTGATGGGCCACGACATCAACAACATGAACCAGACGGGCATCGGCTACCTTGAATTAGCCCTTGATAAGCTAAAGCTCAGCGACGAGGACCGGGTATATTTACGAAAGCCCCTCGAAGCCCTCTATAACAGCTCAAGGCTGATCGACACGGTGCGAAAGCTCCAGAAGGTCAAGGAGGGGGCCGTCAAGCACGAAAAGGTCGACATGTGCCAGATACTCCAGGAGGTCATATCGCAGTACGCGCACGTGCCGGGAAGGGAAGTGAAGGTCAACCATAAGCCCGGGCACGGGTGCTACGTCATGGCCGACGAGCTGCTTAAGGACGTTTTTTCGAATATTATAGGGAATGCTATAAAACATTCTACGGGGCCGGTCATGATAGACATAGAGCTAAACACGGTGTCCGAGGATAACAAAACATATTATAGAGTGGATATTATCGATAATGGCCCCGGGATACCCGACGAGCTAAAGAATAGGCTGTTCGGGCGCTCCCAGAGGGGCGCCACTAAGACCATGGGCAGGGGGCTGGGCCTCTACCTTGTAAAAAATATAATCGACGATTTTCATGGGAAGGTGTGGGTGGAGGACCGCATTCCCGGGGACTACACGAAGGGCACCCGGTTCGTCGTTATGCTTCCCGCCCTTACTTCTTCGCCACCGTCATAAGGCCCAGGCCGATGAAGGCCAGCACGACGGCCACGATGGCCACCACGAGCGAGCCGTTTATGGGCAGGTTATAGCTTATCAGGTATTTATCCACTTCCCCGGCCAGGTCGTACCCGTAGACAGTGCCGAGCATGTACCCGGCTACGAGTAAAGCCAAAACGGCCATAATGACGGTAAGTATCGAAAGCTTAGGCGTATGGCGCACGTAATACCGCTGTGTCTCATTACTGGCTTGCTCCGCCTTTAGCTCCTCAAGCTCCTGCCGCATCTTCTCCCGCTTGATATCCTCGAGCTCCTTTATCATCATTTCTCTCTTTATTTCGGCCAGCTCTTTTTTGAGCGCTTCGATCTCCGATGGCGTGGGCTTTTGCTCCTCTACCATACTACAGTCCCCATGAAAAGCGTGTCGAACGACGGCTTCGGCCTTTCTTTTCGCTCGACCGTTAATTCTATGATCGCTTTATTCTCTGCCCTTAGCGCCTTAATAAGGTTTCTGTCCAGCCGGGCAGCGGGCTTGTCGGCGTATATCATGACGGTCCTCCCGCACACGTAGTTGCTCACCCGGAAGACCATGCTGTCCCCCGCGGTGAAGGCCATGTCTTTGGAGCCCCAGCCCGTCACCATGTCCCGGAAGCCTCCGGACGCGATGGTACACGTTATAAATGTATCGTCCCGGGCCGCCTCCATCTTGTATTCGTCGCTCAAAGAGGCCGCGCCTTTGTCCGCCCCCACCGCTATGATGCAATCAGCCGCTTCCGATATCTCCGCATCGCAAGTCACCTCGAACGTACTCCGATGCAGTGCGGTGATGCGCGGGTGCCCCCGGCCATGGACAACCTCTTTAAGCATACATAGGCTATACTACACTGTTCATTCATATAACACACGGAGAGTCATCTTGTGGACAAGATCGATGTAGTAGAGGCTGCGTGCCCCAGGTGCAGCCCCGAGGAAGAGGTCATGCACACCGTAGTTAAAAGGCATCTTGTGAAGTGCGAGCAGTGCGGCTTCATCCACCAGCTACCGCACGAGAAAAAGAAAGCAATAAAAGTCAGGGTTATCGTGAGCAGGGGGGGCGAGTCCTCGACGCAGGAGGTAGAGGTCAACGAGGACGAGGTATTAATTGCGGGCGACGAGTTTGTCATCGACGTAGGGGAAGACGTGAGCGGCGTGCGTATCCAGTCGCTGGAGCTTAAGACGGGCGGCCGCTCCGAGCAGGCGAAGGCCCGGGACGTAAGGACTATCTGGGCCCGGGCCATCGACGAGGTCGTCGTAAAGATCGCCGTACAGCAGAGGGGAAAGACCGAGTCGCTGGACTATAAGATCAACGGCGATTACGAGTTCACCGTCGGCGACGTCATGAAGCTCAAGGGCTACGAGGTAGTTATCACAGCCATAAAGGTGAGGGATGGCGGGCTCTTCAAGCGGGAGGGCAAATCGATCAAGGCCAAGGACATCCGGCGCATCTACTCAATGATATTGTCCCGCGAGCGACGGGCGGCGGGCGAAAGCCCGAGCGCAGGCAAGGGGCTGAGAGCATCCAGGACCAGAAAGGGCGGGAAAGGCAGCGAGACCACCTGATCGAGCTTTTAAAATATCATGGCATCAGCGAGCGGGTACTGGACGCCATGGCCAGGGTCCCGAGGCACCGGTTCGTGCCCAAGGACATGGATTGGTTTGCCTATGATGACGTTCCGCTGCCCATCGGCGACGGCCAGACAATTTCCGCCCCCAGCATGGTCGCCATCATGTGCGACGTTCTGGACGTAAGGGAGGGCATGAGCGTATTAGAGGTCGGCACCGGATGGGGGTATCATGCCGCCATCATGTCTATTCTAGCCGGCCCCTCGGGCAGGGTCTATACCGTCGAGCGGAAGGCGGACCTGGCCGATAAGGCCCGCCAGATCCTGAAAGAGCTTGGATACGACAATATCGAGGTCTTCGTGGGCGACGGCAGCGAGGGGCTCCCGCAGCATGCGCCCTACGACCGCATAAGCGCCGCATGCGCCGCCCCGGCGATACCGCAACCCCTCGTAGACCAGCTAAAGGACGGCGGCAAGATGGTCATACCCATCGGGCAATACTACCAGGACCTCTACCTTGTCGAAAAAGTCGATGGAAAGATCAACTCCTATAACAAGGGGGGCGTAGCGTTCGTGCCCCTCGTTGGAAAGTATGGGTTCCAATGATAACTCTTCTATCCGGCTTTTAATAGGATAGTTGAATGGAATTAGTAATTATATAAAGTATAATATTTTAATATTATACGTTAATACTCCTATCGGGGTATGGATGCGGTTCGACCTGTTCTACACGCCGGATTGCGAGGAGTTCAAGCAGATCGTCGCTAAAAAATTACAAGAGGTCTATGGCGCCACCGTAGTTGACCGGGAGGTAATGGACGTGTACGAGGGCGCGTACAACATAAAGAGATTACAGTATGACGCCCAGGGTTTGCTGGATTATCTTGTGCGCAGCATGACATCGGAGCACGCCCTGTGGGTCGTGGACCAAGATATCTATTACGATAACCTGAACTTCGTCATGGGCCTCGCCATGTACCAACTGGCGGGCATTGTCTCCACGTACCGCCTCGATTCGCCGGAAATGGTGGCCAAGGAGTGCGTACACGAGGCAGGCCACGTGCTCGGGCTCGACCACTGCAAGAACGACTGCGTCATGCGTTTTTCCAACTCAATAGAGGACGCGGAAAAGAAGCCGGAGGTGCTGTGCGCAAGGTGCAGGGACCTGTTGAACCGCAAGATAATTGAGGCCGGCCCCCTATTCTAGATGGGGATAACCGTGGAAGACGTCGGCAGGGGCACATACACTCTCATGATGTTCTTGAAGGAGCCGTGCCGCCTAAAAATTGGGGCGCTCGGCGAGCTATATTTTAACGAGGGCTACTACGCCTACACTGGGTCGGCGCTCGGCGGCGGCGGGTTCGCCCGCGTGAGAAGGCACAAGGCCGTGGCTTCGGGCAAGAACAAGGTTAAGCAATGGCACATCGATTATTTTCTGCCGTACGTCGAGGTACTGGAAGTAGCGACGTCGCCCAGGCCCGAGTGCACAGTCGCCTCGGGCATAGACCGGCAGCTCGCCCGGGTGCCGGGGTTCGGCTGCAGCGACTGCCGCTGCCCCACGCACCTACACTACTCGGAAGACCTGGAAAAAATGAAAAAAGCCGTGTATGAAGCGCATCACGTCGCATAATAAGAATTATCCATACGTAATCGCATATCACGTTGTGGGCAAAACTATGTCCATCTCGCTATCGTCGCTTATTTTTGGCATATACGGCATCGACCGTATCACGATAGCCCTCACCATCGGAGGCGCGGTCTTTTTACTGGGCGCCGTATTGTCCATACGCCACCTGCAAGGTTTTTAAAGGGCCGGGGTGCCCAAGTAGGTAATTTTTATGGGTCACTGGACATCCATGCTAAAAGTGCTGGGGAAGGCACACCTGCCACATGGGCGTCGTGAAAGCGCTCAAAGCCCTACTATGGCTAACGCCGGCGTTTACCGCCATAACTGCCTTTACCATGTTCATGGCCACGATCTCCCCGCTTTCGTTCCTTCCTCGAGCGCATCGGCCTATCTTCGGTCAGCTCGACTGAGGCGGGCTCCTCATCATTCCCTTTACTCAACATCTTCAAGGCGGCCGATAGCAGGGTCACGGAGTCGTTCTCGCTCAATAAATTCTCCGCAATGCCCCTGAACTGTGAAATATCGCTCCCTTCTACCTCGCCGAGGAGGCTTTCCACCAGCGCCCTCTGTTTACCCTCGAAGGCCTCGGCGGCCGTCGGTATCGGCCTCCTTTCAATGGAGTGGCGGATGGCCCGCTCTATGAGCCTCAGGAGGTTCATCTCCCTGGGCGTAACGAACGTGATAGCAATGCCTGTCTTTCCGGCCCTGCCCGTGCGCCCGATCCTGTGGACGTAGCCATCCGGGCCCTGCGGGATATCGAAGTTATAGACGTGAGTTACGTCGCTGATATCCAGGCCCCTTGCTGCGACGTCAGTGGCTATCAGGATCTCGGTCGTCCCTTCCCTAAAAGCGCGCATGACCCTGTCACGCTTCGGCTGGGGGAGGTCGCCATGGATACCCTCGACGGGGTATCCGCGCTCGTTCAACGCCCTGGCAAGCTCATCAACGCGCCGCTTGGTCCTGACGAAAATGATCGCCCTCGCGGGCAGCTGCACGTCCAGCAGGCGGCATAGGACTTCGAACTTTTGCTTTTCCGGGACTTCGAAGTATATTTGCTCGGTGCCGGCGACCGTCATGGTCTTCGACGTAATGCCTATTACGATAGAATTTTTCATGAAACGCCTGGCGAGCTTCCGTATAGGCTCCGGCATCGTTGCAGAGAACAGCATGGTCTGCCGGTTTTTCGGCGTTGTCTCGAGGATGTCCTCGATGTCCTCGATGAATCCCATGTCGAGCATCTCGTCGGCCTCGTCGAGGACGACCGTTTTTATGGAGCCGAGCTTGATCGTCTTCCGCCTCATCATGTGGTCGACAAGCCTCCCGGGCGTGCCGACGATGATCTGGGGCTTTCGCTTAAGCCCGTTGATCTGCCATTTAATGTCCTGGCCGCCGTATATGGGCAGGGCGTGCACGCCCTTGAACTGGCCTATCCTGTTCAATTCTTCGGCGACCTGCACGGCGAGCTCCCTGGTCGGCGTTATCACTATGCCCTGTATCACGTCCGAGCCCGTATCGATATTCTCCACCATTGGTATGCCGAACGCGGCCGTCTTTCCCGTCCCCGTCTGCGCCTGTCCTATGACGTCCCGGCCTTCCATCGCCGCCGGTATGGCCTGTTCCTGGATGGGCGTAGCCTCTTCGAAGCCCATGCTGCTAATTGCTTTTAAGGTAGAGTCGCTTAATGATAGATCTTGAAATGTAGTCATTTATTTCCAATACTCCGTAGCCGTAATAAGGCAACGCTTTTCAAATCCGCAAAATTTAACTCGGGCCAGAAATTAAAGAGCAGATGGCTCGTTAAAATACGTGGGAACGGTAAAATTTGTCCAGCATGAATTTGTCGCCCGCAGGCAATCCTGAGCCCTTAATGTAATCCTATGATATATAGTTATGCAATGTGATGTCGCCAGCCACGAGCCCGGCTGGAAAAAGAATATTTAAATGGCGAACCTCTAATAGAGATATATGCCGTACAACGAAGAGGTCATGAAAGCCGACCGTATTTATCAGAAGGAAGGGACAGTACAGAGCGAGCTGGCCCTCGAAAGGGCGAGGCTGAAGTTCTGGGAGGAGCAGCTTAAGCTGGACCCGGGGAATAAAGAGGTCCAGCATAGTGTCAAATACCACCGTGCCGAGGTGGCGCGTCTCGAGAAGGACATTAAGCTCCTGTGAGCTAGCATTTCTTTTTTTATTCTCTTTATATCTTATGGCAGTGTCCTTGTTCATGTTGTATAATGGTATGTGAGTAGGTCGTTCCAGGTCCATGGTTTAACTGCGATGTGTTCTTTCATGGCCGGCGTACTGCCTTTTAATAGTTTAATCATGTTCCAGTAGA
>Ga0315282_10006653_pt1 | contig 19252 bp, 18 predicted proteins | sample YL17G07_20_MG_FD_203693 | JGI IMG/M metagenome (GOLD analysis project Ga0315282, IMG submission 203693) | Sediment microbial communities from Yellowstone Lake, YNP, Wyoming, USA - YL17G07_20 | ecosystem: Environmental > Aquatic > Freshwater > Lake > Sediment | place: USA: Wyoming | collected... | reverse complement strand
ACGTGGTTTAAAAACCTATTTTTACACCGAAGACGGCGTGGTCAAAGCCGTCGATGGCGTCGACTTTTACGTCCGGGCGGGGGAAGTGCTTGGCTTGGTGGGCGAATCGGGCTGCGGTAAAAGCGTCACTTCTTTCTCGATCATGCGCCTGGTCGGGCCTCCCGGCAAAATCATCGAAGGCCAGATCCTCTTCGAAAATCACGACCTGCTCAAACTCACCGAAGCCGAGATGACCCGCATGCGCGGTGACCGCATCTCGATGATTTTCCAGCAGCCGCAGTCCAGCCTCAACCCTGTCTTCATGGTCGGCGACCAGGTGGGAGAAGTAATGCAAATCCACCAGAACATGTCCAAGGAGGCGTCCTGGGAAAAGGCCGTCGAGCTGCTCAAGCTGGTCGGCATCCCCGACACCGCCAAGAAGGCCAAAGCTTATCCTCACGAAATGTCTGGCGGGCAAGCACAGCGTGTCATGATCGCCATGGGCCTGGCCCTCAACCCGACCCTGTTGATCGCCGATGAGCCAACCACTGCTCTCGACGTGACCATCCAGGCCCAGATCCTCGACCTGATCCGCGATATGCGCACACGCATGAAAACCTCGGTCATCCTCATCACCCACGATCTGGGCGTCATTGCCGAAATGGCCGACCGGGTGGCGGTCATGTACGCCGGGCGCATCGTTGAGGAGACCGGCGTGCTGTTGCTCTTTGAAAAACCCCTCCATCCCTATACCCAGGGATTGATTGGCTCCATCCCGGTGCTCGGCCGCATGTCCGAACGCCTGGATGTCATCCCCGGCTCGGTGCCTAACCTGGTCAATTTACCGCCGGGTTGTCGCTTTGCCCCGCGCTGCCGGGCCCGCCAGGAATATAACCTGGAAATCTGCACCCGGGTTGAACCCGACCTGACGGAAATTGAAACCGCTCACGAAGCCCGCTGTTGGCTGTACCAGAGCACAGACGACTTTAACGCCCCGCTAGCCAGGTAATCCTAAGAATGACAGGAATTTTATGAGCATGACCGTCACTGAACCGAAGAACTCCAGGGATATGATTATCGTTAAGAATCTCAAAAAGTATTTCCCCGTGCGCGGCGGTATTCTACAGCGTACCATAGCCTGGGTTCTGGCGTTAGATGACGTCAGTTTTACGATCAAAGAAGGCGAGACGCTCGGTCTGGTGGGGGAATCAGGCTGTGGCAAAACCACCGTGGGCCGCACTATGCTGCGTCTGACTGAGCCCACCGCCGGATCGGTCACGTTCCAGGGGGTGGAAATCTTCGACCTGCAAGGCGAAGGGCTGAAAACCATGCGCCGCAACATGCAGATCATCTTCCAAGACCCCTACGCCTCGCTCGACCCGCGCCTCCCCATTGGTGAATCGGTCGCCGAGGGCCTGCGCATCCATCACATTGGCAATCCCAAGGAGCGCTACGACGTAGCCATCCAGATGTTGAAAAGGGTCGGACTGGAGGATTACCACGCCCGCCGCTACCCGCACGAGTTTTCCGGCGGACAGCGCCAGCGCATCGGCATTGCCCGGGCTCTGGCCCTTGCTCCTTCGTTCATCGTCTGCGACGAGCCCGTCTCCGCCCTGGACGTTTCCATCCAGTCCCAGGTGCTGAACATCCTCAAGGACTTGCAGGAGGAGCTGGGCCTGACCTACCTGTTCATCGCCCACAACCTTTCGGTTGTCGAGCACATCTCCAACCGGGTGGCGGTGATGTACCTGGGCAAGATGGTCGAGCTGGCCAGCCGTGAGGATCTTTTCCGCAACCCGCTCCATCCCTATACCCAGGCGTTGATGTCGGCCATCCCCATCCCCGACCCGCGCGTCAAACGCGATCGGATCATCCTTTCTGGCGACGTGCCCAGCCCGCTGCGCCCGCCTTCCGGCTGCCGCTTTCACCCGCGCTGCCCGGTCGCTATGGCGCATTGCAAAGTAGAAGAGCCCAAATTTAACCAGATCAGTCCCAACCATTTCGTCGCTTGCTGGCGAGTGGGATAAAGGTTCGATGAAACGTGTCTTGATTGTTGACGATTCCCTGGAACTTGGCCGCTGGTTGCAAACGGCCCTGACCCAGATGGACGCCCAAATCCAGACCGCCGTCTTCCCTTCTGGCGAAGAAGCCCTCTTAGACAGCTCCCGCCGCCCGGTGGATGTGCTGGTCACCGACATCCGCCTGGCAGGTATCTCCGGCCTGGATCTGGTGCGCAAGATCCGCAAGCGTTACCCGGGCATCCGCGTCGTTGTCATCACCGGCGTGCAGGATATGAGTCTCGAAAAACAGGCCAAAGAGCTGGGCATCGACGCCTTTTTCCGCAAGCCTATGAATATCCCTTCCTTCCTGGAAGCGGTCAATGCTTGCCTGAAGGTCGAAAGCGGTCAGAGCGCGCCTCCTGTTCCTCCGCCCCCGCCCGCTCCCCCTGCCCAGCCGCGCCCCGCCAGGCCCGAAACTCCCCCTGCCATGCTGGTCCCTTCCGAAACGCACGCCCCCGCTGCCATTTCCAGCCTGACCGTCTTACTGTCTGGCCTGCGCCAGGACCTGGGCGCCTTGGCGGTTTTGCTGCTCAATGAAAACGGGCAGGTGGTGGCTAAATCAGGCAGTTTTCCCGATTCCTCGTTCGAAAACCGCTGGTCCGAGTCGCTAATGGAGACCGTGCATGCCAGCATCAAGGTTTCGAAATTATTGGAAACCCCCCAGTCCAGGAACCTGGTCGCTTTACAGGGTCTGGCGTTTGACCTGGTGCTTTCGCCGGTAGGGCCTTACGCTCTCGTGCTGGCCCTGCGCACCGGGCGACCGACCCTGCGCTTGGCGCTGGCCTTCGAGGAAATCCTCAACATTCAGAAGAACCTCCTGGCGCTGGCCCCCACCCAGGCCCCTGCCGCGCCCCGACCGGAAGCCAAACCTTCCCCCCCGCCTTCCACGCCAGTCCAGGAATCCGGAGCAGCCGCGGCGTTGAAGACCGAACCGATAGCCCCGCCGGCTGCCCCCCATGCTCCCCGGCCGGCCGATGAACCGGCGTCGGAAGAATTCGCCGCTCTATTCCATCAGCAGTCCAACCTGGATTCGGAAAACATTGAGGCGTTCTGGAAAACAGCCACGGCGGCGTCCGGCGCCCCACTGCCTCCCGGCTCAGATGCCATCACTTACGAGCAGGCCCGCAAAATGGGCCTCGCCCCCGGCCTGGACGAAGAAAAACCTTCCTGATCTTTTCATTATTATGATAAAATAAATATCCACGCTGGAGTGTACCGGCGTTCATTGGGGCATAGTGCAATGGCAGCACACCAGCCTTTGGAGCTGTGGATCTTGGTTCGAATCCAGGTGCCCCAGCCTGTGAACGGTCTGCAATGAGATCGATCTTGAAAAATGAGAAAAGCGCGCAAAACACCACCCAGGTTATCAGAGGGTGGGGTGGTTCACGCGCTTTTTCCTTCAAAACCCGAGGAAACCATGACTGACAGGTTCGCAACCATTATCTTGGCCGCCGGGCAGGGCAAACGCATGCATTCCAGCCTGCCCAAAGCGCTTCACCCGCTGGCTGGCAAGCCGATGATCGATTACTCCCTGAAGGCCGCCGCCGCCTTAAGCCCCGAACCGCCCGTAGTGGTGGTCGGTCACGGCGCAGAAGCTGTGCAAAAGGCGGTTGGCGAAGGTGCACGCTTTGTCTACCAGGAACCACAGCTTGGCACAGCCCACGCCGTGCAAATGGCCTCTCCGCTGCTGGCCGGCAAGGTTGACCTGGTGCTGGTCACCTGCGCCGACATACCCCTGCTGCGGGTCGAAACCTTGCAGCGGCTGGTCGAGGTGCAAAAACACAACCCCGGACCGCTGAGCCTGCTGACCGTAATGGCCGGCGGAAAGAGCGACCTCGGAAGGGTAGTACGCCAACCGGATGGCCGGGTCCAGGCGGTGGTCGAGCAGGACCAGGCGTTGGCCGGGGGCGAGCTGAATGCCGGCCCATTTTGCATCGCAGGGGACTGGCTGTGGGATGCGCTCCTGCGCCTGCCGGTTTCGCCGGCCGGCGAATATTACCTGACCGGCCTGGTGGAGCTGGCCGCCTCCGACGGCCTGGTAGTCGAGACGCTGTGCGTGGAAGACGCCGAAGAGGCCCTGGGGGTCAACGACCGCTTGCGCCTGGCCGAGGCGGAGGCCATTATGCGCCGCAGGATCAACACGGCCCACATGCTGGCGGGTGTCACCATCCTCAATCCTGAAAACACGTATATCGAAAGCGATGTTCAGATCGGCGCCGATACCATCCTCTGGCCGAACACCTACCTGCGCGGCAATACCGTCATAGGCTGCGGTTGCATCATTGGTCCCAACACCATCATGGAAGACTGCCGCGTCGGCAATGACTGTACCATTCTGGCTGCTGTAATGGAAAAGGCCGTCCTCGAAGACGGCGTGGATATGGGCCCATTCGCCCGGCTGCGCAAGGGCGCCCATCTGGCCAAAGGGGTCCATATGGGCAATTTCGGCGAGATTAAGAATTCCTACCTGGGCCCAGGCACCAAGATGGGCCATTTTTCCTATATCGGTGACGCCACTATTGGCGTAGACGTCAACATCGGCGCCGGGACAATCACCTGCAATTTTGACGGAGTGCACAAGCACCCGACCGAGATAGGCGACCATGCCTTTATCGGCAGCGATACCATGCTGGTGGCCCCGGTTAAAATCGGCGAGGGCGCCCGCACCGGCGCCGGGACGGTGGTCACCCACGATGTCCCGCCTGGAGAAACGGTGGTGGGTGTGCCCTCCCGGCCGCTGCGGAAGCAGGACAAAGGTGACCACTAATACCCTGCTGGCCGGTTTTATCCTCTTCCTGCTTTTAGACTTGGTCGTCACCGCCATGCGCGCCAGTCTTACCCAGGCGCACCTGCCCAGCCTGATCGATTTGCGTGAGCAGCACCCCGCTGCCGTCGACCGCACCTTGCGTTTGCTCGAAAAGCCCAGCCTGCGCGTATCCTTGCGCCTGGCCCTGGGGCTAGTACGCTTTCTGCTGGCCGGTCTGGCTTTGCTGCTCTTCCAGGCCCTGGCTGGCGCTTCCTTCAGTCTGGGGGCGATTGCCCTGGTCATGCTCCTGGTCGCCCTGCTGGTCCTGATGCTCGAATTCACCCTCGAAGGCCGCATTTTGCCTAGCGCTGAAGTCTGGTCGCTGCGCCTGAGCGGGCTGGGCGCCTTTCTGGATGGGTTATTACGCCCATGCTCGCGCCTGCTGATGGCCCTGGTCGGCTCGAACAGCCAGCTAGGCGGCGCCTTCAGCCCGGTGAGCGATGGAGACCTCCGCACCTGGCTCGAAAAAGAGCAGCCTGAAGGCGGCCTGGAAAAACCCGAGCGCAAGATGATCTATTCCATTTTCCATTTCGGCGACACCCTCTGCCGTGAGGTCATGGTGCCGCGCATTGACGTGAACGCCCTCGACGTCACCGTGTCGGCCGAAGAGTCCATCCAGCAGATCATTAAATACGGCCATTCCCGCCTGCCCGTCTACGAGGAAACTATCGACAACGTCATCGGTGTGCTGTACGCCAAGGATTTGCTGCGTATCCGCCTGGGTGCCGGCGCTTCCAGCTCTATTCGTGAGTTATTACGCCCGGCTTATTTCGTGCCTGAGGCCAAAAAGGTGGATGAGCTGCTGCGCGAGATGCAGGATAATGGTATGCATATGGCCATCGTTGTAGATGAATACGGCGGCATGGCCGGCCTGGTCACCCTGGAAGACATAATGGAAGAGATCGTCGGTGAGATCCGCGACGAATACGACCAGAGCGAAGAGGCCCTGTACCAGCAAATCAGTCCGGATGAGTTTCTTATCCAGGGACGCATGGATTTGGACGATGTCAACGAGTTGCTTGGAACCCACTATTCAAAAGAAGTGGCCGATACCCTGGGAGGCTTTATTTATGGGGAGATGGGCCGCGTTCCGGTTGGAGGAGAGCAGGTCAGCGTGGAAGGATGGACATTGACCGTTGAGCAGATCAGTGGGCGCCGTATCCGCAAAGTGCGCACTCGCCGCTTGAGCCCGACCCCTGAAGCAAAGGAGGAAGAACAGGATGCCTCTGAACGATGAAATGCGCCAACAAATGATTGAGGCCGCTCGCCAGGTGCGACACTGGGCCTACGCCCCTTATTCCCATTACGCAGTCGGGGCAGCCGTGCTGACCCCCAATGGCAAAATCTATGATGGGGTTAATGTTGAAAATGCCGCCTACCCTTCTACCATGTGCGCAGAGCGGGTGGCGGTTTTCAAGGCCGTTTCAGAAGGTGAGCACGTTTTCGAAGCCATCGCCGTAGTCACCTCCAACGGCGGCATGCCCTGTGGGGGTTGCCGGCAAGTGCTGGCGGAGTTTGGCCTCGGCACGCTCGTACTCATCGCCGATGACGAAGGGCGTCTGATCAAGGAAACTACCCTGGCAGAGCTGCTGCCGGGGGCTTTCCAACCCGACGATTTGCCTGTCTAAAGGGTCTATGTCCGAACATACCCTGCGCGTCGAGGCGGTGGTGCTGCGACACACTGATTGGGGCGAAGCCGACCGCCTGCTCTCTTTATTCACCCGCGAGGCCGGCAAGCTGCGCAGTGTGGCCAAGGGAGTGCGCCGCCTGCGTTCGCGGAAAGCCGGTCACCTGGAGCCTTTCACCCGCGTGGCGTTGATGCTGGCGCGCGGCCGCGACCTGTGGATTGTCACCCAAGCCGAAACAGTAGACGCCTACCTGCCCGTGCGCGAAGACCTGCTGCGCACCGGTTATGCCTCCTATGTTATCGAGCTGCTTGACCGCTTTACCTACGAGGAGGGTGAAAACCGCCCGCTGTATTCCCTGCTGGTGGATACCCTTGGCCGCGTAGCCCTGGAGCCGGACCCCTTTTTATCGGTGCGGTATTACGAAATGCGGCTGCTGGATATCGTCGGCTTCCGGCCTAATTTATTCCATTGCGTACAGTGTGGAAATGAAATCAAGCCTCAGGACCAGTTTTTCTCCGCCGAGAAAGGCGGCGTGCTCTGCCCAAAATGTGCCACAAACGCTCCCGCCACCCGGCCGGTTTCCATGCTGACCCTGAAATTTATGCGCTACTTCCAGCGCAGTTCCTATGCCGTTGCCTGCCGGGCGCAGTTATCTCCAGCCGTTCAGGCTGAAATGGAATCCCTGCTCCAGTTCTTTATGACCTACCTTTTGGAGCGCAGCCTGAATTCCCCGGCTTTCCTGCGCGAAGTACGCGGCAAAAACCACAGCTAGGTGATGAACGGCTCCACCAGCAGGAGAGCCGCCAGGGTCTTTCCGTCATGCACCTGGTTGGCATGCACCATCTCGTACACCTGTTTGACCGGGATTGCCTGTACCTGTAAGAATTCGTCGGTGTCCTGCGCCAGCGGCGATGGATACAGCCCAGTTGCCAGGTAGATATACAAGTATTCGGACGAATATCCGGCTGCCATGTAGAACTGACCCAGCTCGCGCAGCTCCTTTGCCGCCATGCCGATTTCCTCGCGCAGCTCACGCTCCGCCGAGACCTCGGGCGCTTCGTTTTCTTCCATCACTCCGGCGGGGAGCTCCAGCAGTTCTTGCATTGCTCCCAGGCGGAACTGGCGCACGAACCACAGGTTGCCGTCCTGGTCGACCGGCACCAGCGTTACCGCCCCAGGATGGCTGATCAGGTCATATTCGTGCTCGCGCCCGTCCGGCAGGCGCGCCAGCACTTTCTGGACATCAAAAGCCCGCCCCTCGTAAATCACTTTGCGGTTTAAGATCGTAAAGTCCATTAACTGGAGCTTACGGGATATCCAGGACGCTTCCGGCTTTCAGCTTATCGGAAAGGCTCATGCTGTTATAAGTAGCAATGTCATCCGGCAGCAGGTTGCCAAAATAGCAGGCAATGGAATAGAATGTATTTCCACTCTTGACCGTATATTGTGCAGGATGATCGTGCAAGGCGCGGCTGCCTAAATTCCAGGAACCGGTCTGCGGGATACGCAGCTTGGTGCCTGCCTTGGGTCTCGAATCCATCGAAAGATTGTTGAGAGAAAGCAGAGAAGGTACATCCAGGTTGTAACGCCGGGCAATGCAGATCGGATATTCCCCTGACTTGAGGGTGTAGGTGGCCGGCCGTTCAGGGTTCAGGTTGGGCTGGAACGAAGACTTATCTTCGGTTGGCTTCTTGGTTTTGGTTGGCTTGGGCGTGGCCGCCACCTTGGGCTGCTTGGTGCTGGTCGCTTCGGCTCCTGCCGGAGGACCGCCGAGCGCTGCGGCCGTCTGCGTCTGGCTCAGGATAGACTGGACGCTTCCTGCCGGCTGTGTCGCCTGCGGGAATGCAGTCTCCATGGTCGGAGTCGATCCGACCGCCTGTGCTGAAGAGGGCGCGGTGGAAGCGGGCCGAAAGCAGCCAGTAAGGGACAGGCTTATTAAAAACACGGCCAAAAGCAAGACGGCTGACTTCTTGAACATGATAATTTCTCCTTCCCTATGACTTTAATGATAGTAGCATAACCCTCAAAAAGCGTCAAGCGAACCGGTATTTTTTTTACCATAAGACTTGTTATTTCAGGTTAATTAGGGTAATAATTTAGATGCAATACTCTTGCCAGAATCGGGTTCTTTGGGAATCCTCGTAACTGACATCCACGTTAAATCCCAATCGACCCAGTCTCAACATCATCAAGGTGATTATGAATATTTATTTTTCCTGCTCCATTACCGGCGGGCGGAAGGATGAAGAGGTTTACCAGGCGCTGGTCGGCTACCTTTTAGAAAACCACCACGAGGTGCCGACCGCCCATCTTTCCAGCCCTGACGTTCTGGCCCTGGAGGCAGCCGCCTTACCCCAGGAGGTTTACCTGCGCGACGTTGCCTGGGTGCGCGGCTGCGACGTGGTGGTTGCTGAAGTCAGTACGCCTTCGCACGGCGTGGGTTATGAAATTGCCCTGGCGCTCAGCCTGGGCAAACCCGTCTTGTGCTGTTACCGTGCCGGGCAGAAAGTTTCCAAGATGATCACCGGCAATACCAGCCCGGGTCTTAAGGTTTGCGAATACACCACCCTCGGGCAGGCTGTGGAAACCGTACATAGTTTCCTGGCCGGTCTACAAGCCTCGTGAGCAAAGTCATCCTAAAGGGATGACTTTAGGCTTTGCTAACCAGAGGAAGTATACGGTATGATAGGCGTGCGAGGGATTGTAAGACAATTACAATACTCATCGTGGTCTCCTCCTTTGGCAACTGCCTCCGCCCGACACAACCTCACCGTCTCAGGCGGAGGCACGCATTTAACCACCTAATTATCCGTTATTTTCTACCAGGGGGAAGACAATCGTGAAAGTAGACCCCTCTTCCAATCTGGAATCGACCCAGATACGCCCTTGATGGGCTTCAACGATCGACTTGACGATCGCCAATCCCAATCCGGATCCGCTGGCGCCCTTGCCGATGTTGCTGGCCTGGTAAAACTTGTCGAAAATAAAGGGTAGGTCGGCTGCCGGGATGCCAATGCCTGTGTCCTTGACTTGCAGGATCATTTGGTCTAGCTGCACCTCTGCCTTCACAGTGATCGTGCTCCCGTCAGGAGAATATTTCATGGCATTGTCCAGCAAATTATCCAGCATCTGGCGCATTTGTACCGGGTTTGCAAAGATCGGCGGAAAATTCTCCGGCATTTGACATACCAGCGTCATCTGCCGGGTTTCTAATAATATCTTCAGCCCGTCCAGCGCATATTCGATAAATTGCTTCAAATAGACCGGCTCGCGGTGAGAATCGAACCCAGCTTCGATGCGCCCCAGGTCGAGTAAGTCGTTCACCAAGCCGGTGATGTCTTTTACGCTGTTCTGCACGCGGTGGATGAAATCGCGCTGCAAGGTGTTGACCGGCCCGGCTCGTTCAATCAGTTCGGTATAACCCAGGATGGCTGTAAGCGGAGAACGTAAGTCGTGCGAGACAGTGTTCACAAAGTCGGTCTTGATCCGGTCGAGTTTTTTCAGGTGGGTAATATCATGAATGGTAATCGCCTGTCCGATGCCAACAATGGTGGATATCTGCGCGTTAACGAAGCGTCCGTCCGGTGTGGACAACTCGACCCGGTTGAACAGGCTCGGGTTGATCGCATTTACCAGCGCCATCAACTCAGGCGTGCCAAATACTTCGTCCATCACCTGGCCTACCGGCGATTTGTCTTCCATCAGAAAGGCTGACAGGATGACCTGGTTGACAAACAGGATCTTGCGTTCTTCGTCGATCACTATTACACCATCCTGGATGCTTTTCAGAATGGTTTCCAGTTTGTTGCGTTCCTGGTCAGCGTTTTCGTACAGGTTAGCGTTTTCCAGCGCAATCACCGCATATTCCGCCAGCGCCAGCAGCAGCTTGACATCGTGTTCTTTAAACGGCAGCTTGGTTGTACGGTTATCCACCCCCAGTACGCCGATCACTTTCTCTTTGATTTTGAGCGGGACGTAGATCAGGCTATGCACCAGGTAGGCGGTTTTGATCTTAGTGGGCGTCTTTTCGTCCAGCACGGTTGGGTCACCGGTCGCCACCACTTTGCCGGCCAGCGTATCGTGGATCGGCACGTGGAATGTCCGCACGAACTCTTCGGAGAAATTGCGCGCGGCCCGGATATACAGCTCGCCAGTGCTCTCATCTACCAGCATCAGGCTGCCTTCTTCTGCGCTGGTCAGCGTCACCGCCGCATCCACGATGGCAGTCAGCACGCCGTCTGTATCGAGCGAGTTGATGATGGATTTGCCCAGGCGGGTAAGCGCCTCAAGCTCGTCGATACGATGCTGCAAGGTGGCGGTGATGCGCTTATTTTGCAGCAGAGTCCACTCTCTGCGCCGTTTGGCCTGCATCAAGCTGTCCTGCACAGCCGTGACGATGTCTTCAACGCGCAGAGGCAGATGCAAATAATGCGTCATACCCAGCCGCATGGCCTGTTTCACTAATTCGGACGACTCATTTGTGAACAGCATCAGGATAGGGGTAGCCGGTAATTGTAAATACAATTCTTTGGCGGTGTCCATGCCGTCGCCATCTTTGGTCTTTTCACCCAGGATGATCAAGCTGGGGTTCAGCGTCTTGAACTGTTCGTTGGCGCTGGCCCAGTCCTGGAAGACAGCAGTGGCATACCCCAACGTCTGTAAAATCCGTTCCAGCATCAGGTTGATCTGATAATCAGAACTGATAATAAGAATAGGTTCTGGAGTAGCTGTAGGATTTGACATGGACTGCTAGGGTTTCGGGGTTGGCAGAGTGAAGTGAAAATTTGCTCCCTGGCCGGTTTTGCTTTCCAACCAGACTTTGCCCTTGTGGCGAGTGACGATCTCTTTAATCAGGTTGAGGCGAATCCCCAATCCTCCAAAACGACAGGTGGCGGAGGGATGGCTGACCCCTTCAAATATTTGGTCGGCGTAATGCGGATCGATTCCCATGCCTGTATCGCTGACCGTGACGTGGGCTATTCCATCTGCCATTTTTTCAAGACGTACAGTGACATGTCCACCGGGTAAACTGAATTTGATAGCGTTGCTCAATAATCCATCCAGTACCTGGTTGATTTGCATCGCATCTGCCAGGACAGGCAGCGGTTGGAGCGGGGCTTCGAATGAAAGGGTCAGCTCGTCTTGCTGAGCGAACCGTCGCGAACGTTCGACCGCCTGGTGCACCAGCTCGTTCAAATCGACCGGCCCGGCCGCCTGGCTGGCCGCCAGGGGCAGGGGCGAGATGGCTTCAACGATTCTGCCCAGGTTCTGCACCGAGTCCTGCATAGCCACCATCGCCTGGCGCTGTTCTGCAGTCCAGCGGGCGCCGGGATCTTTAATCATCCGTTCTAATGCATGGTGAGTGGTCTCTAAAGGAGAGCGCAACTCTTCTCTGACGTTCAGTAAAATATCATTGTTAATTTTTTCGCCGGTCTGGGCGTTTTCCGCCAGGAGTTGCTGAGCGCGCCCCCGCTCTTCTACCCCCTGGAACAGGCGGACGTTAGCCAAAGAAATGGAAGCATAGTCTGCGAACGCCTCGAGCAGGTGCTGTTCGGAAGCATTGAACGGGTTTGGCAGGCGGCGCATCACCGTCAGCAAAGCCACCACCTGTTTCTGCACCTTAACCGGCACAATCAGGGCTGACTGTCCGAGCGGCATGATTTTGAAGCGTTTGAGCTCCTCGCCGTAGATAGCCAGCGATTCACCTGACATGGCGACCAGTGAGCCGATCCCATCATCCCATAGCTGGTTGAGCCGGTCGCCCAGGGCGGGAGGGAGATTGCGTGAGCCCACCAAGACGAAAACCTTGCGTGTTTCATCGCGTAGCGAGAACCAGCCCAGGTCAGCCTGGGTGGCCTTGGCTGCCCCTTCGAGGATCTTTTCGAACAAGGTCGACTGGTCGGTGATAGAGGTAACTGCTTTACCGATGGCAGAGATGGTGGTCAACTCGCGCACGCGTAGTTGCAGTTCCTGGTTGGCTTGCTGGAGCTGGTGGGTAAGTATTTCGCGTTCGGAATGTTCGTGCACCTGCTTGAGCACCCGTTCTACCACATTGATCAATTCTGCTTCACGTACTGGCCACAACAGATAGTCGGCGGCCCCCAGGCGAAAAGCCTGCACCAGGTCAGCCTCGTTGCCTTTGCTCGTCAGCACTATGATCGGGATCGAAATGCCTTGCGAAGATAGCGCCACCATCAGGTCTTTACCGCTTAATCCGGGCAGGTTCAGGTCAGCAATGATCACGTCGGGGGATTGTTGGATAGCCTGGGCAATCGCCGAATTTGCGTCGCCAATGACCTGGGTTTTGTACCCGGCCGTCTGCAGTGCCTGCCGGGCGATCAGATCGCTGATGATTGGGTCATTTTCAACGATTAGAATGCGGTCTTGAGTTGGTTGAGGCATATATTTATAATAGCATGGAAATTAAAAAAAAGGGAAGGAAAACGTCCCTTTATGCATGGCGGAGCAGGCAATTCTATCCTCCTTCTGAAAATAAGAGTTATATAAGAGGCTGATTAATCCGCTTGACTCAGTATGCCCCTATGGCATAAAATGAAGGCATGGAGTATAGGGACTATTATAAAATATTAGGTGTAGAGCGAAATTTCACAAACGACCAGATCAAACGTGCTTACCGCCAGCTAGCAAAAAAATACCACCCAGACTTGCATCCGGGTGACAAAAAAGCCGAAGAAAAATTTAAAGAGATCAACGAAGCCTACGAAGTCTTAGGCGACGCCCAAAAACGGGCTAAGTATGATCAATTAGGTGAATCCTATTCACAGTTTCAGCAGGCTGGCGGAAGAGGCAATTTCGACGAGTGGTACTCGCAAGCGCCCGGTTACCAGCAGGCAGATTTCGGCGACCTGAACGATATGTTTGGCGGTGGTTTTTCGGATTTCTTCAACGTGTTTTTTGGCCAGATGGGCGGCCAGGGTCCCACCCGGAGACAGCCAGGCAGGTCAACGCGTTCGACGCCGCGCGCCTATGAACAGCCAGTGACGATTAGCTTTCAAGAGGCCTACCAGGGCGCTGAGCGCAGCGTCCAGTTCGACGGGCGCCACTTGCAGGTTAAAATCCCGGCCGGGGCCAATACCGGCACGCGCGTGCGCATGGCCGGCGTCGGCCCAGGCGGCGCTGATATTTACCTGGTCATCGAAGTGACCCCCGATCCTGCCTATGAACGCAAGGGAGATGATCTGTATACAGAAGTCGACCTTGACCTGTATAGCGCAGTCCTGGGCGGGCAGGCAACGGTCGTTACGCCAGGCGGGAACGTGGTGCTCACCATCCCGGCTGGCACCCAACACGACCAGACCTTCCGCCTGGCTGGGCGCGGCATGCCCAGACTGCGCGGCACCCCTAAAACTTATGGAGATTTGTATGTCCGTGCGGTGGTACATTTACCGCGCAATCTTACTCTTCGGCAGCGTGAGCTCTTCGAACAGTTACGCAAGAGCTGAGAAATTTCTCTATCCAGGGTAACTATATATCATGAAAAAGCCTCTCTTCCTCGGTGTTATTGGCGTTCTATTTACCACCTTGCTCGCCTGCCAGTTTGTCCCGGCCAATCTACCCCAACTTCCCGGCGCCGCCGCGCCCACCCTGCCGCCTGCGCCTACCCTCGTCCTGCCTCAAGGCGGAGATATCCTGCTTAAGAACCAGGATTTATTGGTAAGCCTGTTCAAGCAGGTCGATCCGGGGGTGGTAGCCGTGCGGGTGATCACCGATCAGGGCGCCGGCGAAGGTTCAGGGTTTGTTTTTGACGCTCAGGGCCACATCGTCACCAATTACCACGTCGTCCAGAACAACACCAGCCTCGAAGTCGATTTTCCCTCCGGCGTCAAGGTGCATGGCAAAGTGGTTGGCTCCGACCTGGACTCCGACCTCGCCGTGGTGAAGGTCGACGTGCCCGCCAGCGAGTTGAAACCCTTGCTGCTGGGCGATTCTGACCAGCTCCAGGTGGGTGAAATGGTGGTGGCAATTGGTAATCCCTTTGGGTTCAGTAGCACCATGACCATGGGAATTGTTTCAGCCAAAGGCCGTAACCTCGAGTCGATCCGGCAGACTACCGAGGGCCGGTCTTTCTCGGCGGGTGACCTGATCCAGACCGATGCAGCCATCAACCCGGGCAATTCCGGCGGGCCGCTGCTCAACATGAAAGGTGAGGTGGTGGGCGTGAACCGCGCCATCCAGACCGCCGCCACCGCCACCAGCGGTGAGCCGGTTAACAGCGGTATCAGTTTCGCTGTTTCGGTGAATATCGTCAAGAAAGTTGTGCCGGTTCTCATCAGCAAAGGTTCTTATGACTATCCTTACCTGGGAGTTTCGGCTCTGGATGAAGTCACTTTGATGCTGGCCGAAACCCTGGGCCTGCCGCAATCCAGGGGCGCTTACCTGGTGGAGGTTGTTACAAGGGGACCGGCGGATCAGGCCGGGTTGAAAGCAGGCACGCGCGATACGTCGATCACTGGTTTGAAAGCGGGCGGTGATTTGATCACTGCCATCGACGGCCAGCCGGTCAACGTCTACGCCGACCTGATCGGTTACCTGATGACTCAAAAGAGTCCAGGCGACAAAGTTGTGTTGACCATTTTACGGGATGGCAAGGAGATGCAAGTGACGGTTACCTTAGGGAAGCGCCCGTAAACTGGCGGAACCTGAGCGCAAGTCTGAAAGAATACCGACCCCCAAAATCTCTGGAGATGGAGGAAAATATGTTGAACGAAAGTGATCTGCGCGAACTGCTGGAGTTTTTTACACCCAACCTGGTGTTGAGTCTGTACCTGAATACCGATCCGGCAGAGGGTATTGTAGATGCCTATAAACTTCGTTTGCGTAACCTTTTGAAGGAGGTCAATCTACCACAGGACGTCAGTGCAGTCGAACGCTATTTCAACACTGATTATCATTGGTCAGGCCGTGGAGCGGTGGTCTTTTCCTCTGCGGCGGAAAATTTTTTCCGTGCTTATCCGCTGTCGGTGAAATTCCGCAACCTGGTGCACGTCGGTGAGCGGCCGCTGGTGAAACCGCTCAAAGATTTAATGGAAAGTTACGGTGGTTACGGGGTAGTGTTAGTAGACAAGCAAGGGGCGCGCCTGTTCCATTTCAACCTGGGCGAGCTGACCGAGCAGGAAGGCGTGCTGGGTGAGGTGGTCAAACACACCAAACGCGGCGGCGCCTCCAGTTTTCCCGGTCGCCGGGGCGGCGAAGCCGGCCGCACCGACCATATGGAAGAAACCATTGAACGAAATATGAAAGAGGCCTCCGAATTTGCGGTGCGCTTCTTTGAAGAGAACCACGTCCGCCGGGTCTTGATCGGCGGAACGGATGACAACGTGGCCAGGCTACGCGGCATACTTCCCAAGACCTGGCAGAGCCTGGTCATGGGCGCTTTCCCGATGAGCATGACGGCCACCCACCCTGAGGTGCTGGCGCGGGCCATGCAAATCAGCCAGGAAGCCGAACTGCGGCGCACCCAACGCCTGGTAGATGAACTGATTACCACCGCCGCTAAGGGCACAGGCGCGGTGGTTGGCCTGGAGAACACCCTCGAGGCGGTCAACAACAATAAAGTGCAGACCCTGGTGGTAGAGGAAGGTTTCCGCTCGGGTGGGTCCGAGTGCCAGGGCTACGGCCATCTCACCATTAAAGATGGCGAGGTTTGCCCGGTGTGCGGCAGCCAGCTTTTCTCTGCCGGGATTGACGTGGTCGACCTGGCGGTCAACTCGGTCATGCGCCATCGCGGCGACGTAGAGGTGATTCCCGCCAGCGCCGGCCTGGAAAAGGCCGGTCACATGGGGGCGGTCTTGCGGTATTAACTCAACCTGGAAGGGTCCGGATTCTAGGGCGTCATGACACCCTAAAATCCGGTGTCTTGTCAAGTTCCCACTGCATGGCCCAGATGGCCAGCGGGCGCATATAGGTCAGAGCGCGGAAGTCAGCTTTCTCATTCCAGGCTTCAGGGGTTTGGAACCAATAGCCTATGCGGTAATAGGTAGTTTTACAGACCCCCTCGGTAGTTTTGAACGCCTCATCTTTCAGCCCGGCTTGCAGCAGGGCGGCTGCCAGGGCATAGGTCATACCCGTCCACACCTCCTGAGATTGGATGCTGGTGCGGGCGATCTTGCCGTCCGGCCGTATACCGTTCATCGCTCCCATCTCACCCTTATGCAACCGCATACCGTTGAAATCAAACACCGTCTTGAGCGCCGATTGGGCTTGCTGGCGGTCGACCACTCCCGGCAGCCCGCAGGCCAGGGCATACCACTGCCCGGCGAGCTGGTCGGCCATGATACTGTCGTGCTGGCGGCTGCGGCTGCTGTCATAGTTGTAATAGCGCCCGTTCCACAGTTTCGCTTGGTAGGCGGCTGGCCCTTTTTCGTAGATTCCCCGCCAACTGGCGGCCTGGTCGGTCCTACCCAACAGATCGGCGATAGCTGCTATGGCGCTCAAGCTGGCCAGCCACAGGCGGCCTGTGTAGGCGCTCGGGCCGCTGACCATCCATATATCATAGGTCTGGTCGGGGAAGCCGGCGTTCTCGATCAGGCCATCGCCGTCGTGGTCGCCCCGTAACAACGTTTCCATCGCCATGCACAGCGCCTCCCAGGTATCCGTTAGGAGCTGCCGGTTGCCCGTGACCACGTAATCCCGGTACACCTGCAGTACGAATTTGGAGTTGAGGTCCTTCCATTCGTTGGTATCGTGCATGAAATAGCCGTTGACCAGCTTCCACGGGTCTTCGTCATACCAGCCCAGGTCGTGCGGCACTGCTCCAGCCAGTTTGTGCGGTGCTTTTTTCCCGTCCATGATCATCACTCGCATCTCGTGGTTTTCGCCCAGCACAGCCGCGGCGAAATAACGGGTTAGGCTCAGCTCCAGCTTCGGCCACAGCATCGCCAGCGCCCACGAGGCATAAAAGTGCACGTCGTATGTGTTGACCATACGGTATTCGTGGCCTTCCAGGTAGCCAAAGCGCCCCATCTGGTCTTCGGTGGGCCGCGGGTCGTCTTTAGCATAGCCCCACAGCACTCAGCTGTCCACCAGGTAATACAGTTCATTAAAAAGCGCCATGCGGTACCAATCCGGCAGGTGGTCGTCTTCCAATATGGGCTTCTGCCAGGCTTCGATCTGCTCTTCCCATGCGGGATAAGCCAGCAGGGCATCCCGCGCCATCAGCGGGGCGGCATTGCCTTCAGCCCCATAGAACTGGGTATAACGCCGGTAATAGGGGGTGCAGAAACCTGAACGCGCCAGCGGCATGTCCCAGGCCAGGCTGAATATCAGCTCTCGGATGGCCCCAGGGGCCAGTTTGAGCGTGACTGCCACCGCCGCCCCAATGGTTTCCCCCGGCAAAGTGGGTGTCTCGTCTTGCAGGTTTTCCAGCTTACCGCTCTGGGCAAAAGATGCCCACACGTCTGCGCCGCTGCTGGAGGTGGTGAAGCGCGTCTGGTAGGTCACTTCCAGCTCCTAGCCTGACCTGGCGGCGATAGCAAAGGTGAGTGGGTCTTCATAAACCATTGCCTCGCCGTTCTGGCCGGGCAGCACCACCTTCTGCTGGCGGTGAAGGTGCCACAGCGCCACCCTGCGTACTTCCTGGCCCGGTTTGCCAGCGGGCAATCGAAAAGGCAGATTGAAATGCCCGCCGGCCTGGTCGTTCGGCGCCCCGATCACATTTTGAAAAGTAAATATCAGGCCAAGCCTGGCTTCCTGCTCGCCCAGGTTTTCCACCCTCCACACGATAGCTGCTTCAGGGTAGCTGGTTTCCCGGTAATTATGCGCTATGACCGGCGAGATCTGCCGGCAGGTCAGGCGTACACCTGGCAGCGGGTTTTCGTAGGTAGTCCAGGCGCGTGGGAACAGTCCATAATAAGTGGCGCAAGCCGGGTTCATCTGCCACGGCCAGGCAGACAGTCGGCCATCCTCCGGTCGTCCGGGGAAGAGAACCTGCGCCTGGGCTGGCCCACGCGGGCGCTAGACGAACAGCGTAAACTGGTCGGCGAACACGGTTTTATAGAAGAATTTCCCCGGGCGCATCATCCAGCGCCGGAAATCGCCGCGCCAGCCGCGCCCGATCGAGCCTGCCCCCATCCCGCCCAGCGGCATGCCCTGGTCAAGGCCCATAGCGATCGGGTTGGAAATGTTAATTGGGTCGAAGCCGGCTTCGGCCGATTTCTTCAGCGTGCGTTTGCTGCGGGTACGCAGCATGCGCAGGATAAACGGCAGCATTTTGAACATCGCACCAAGATTGAACAGCCGCGCTGGTTTGCCCGGCTCAACCAGGCGTTCATCCATGCGGCGCTTCCAGGTTGCGGAGGGGGGCAGGCCAGTCATAGGATCCTCTTGTTCCTCAATTTATCGAGTGTTTTTTACAGTCTTGCCAGTAAGCCCTGGTTGGCCACGAACATCATTGGAGCAAAGTCAGTGTAGTATCCCACGCTGCCGTTCTTCTACCTGACTGCTTCCATTAAAATATCCTCGGCGAAAGATTTTTCGCTGCCCACGGCTGTCTTTGCCTCTAGATCCGTATTGTCCAGGTACACCCATCCCTTCGGTTTCAGTTTTGGAATTATCGCTTGCATGCAGGCCGCTCTCTGTTTGCCATCCACCAGCGCAAAATCGAAGCTGCCATCCTGAAATGCAGACAAATCGGCGTAGGTCTCTTAATCACGCAGCATGCAGTGGGCATTGCCAACCTTTTTGTGCGCTAACCGCGCTTGTACGGTTTCGTACCAATGCGGGTCATGCTCAACATTGAAGAGCAATTAACAGCGCCTGGC
>Ga0315282_10006652_pt1 | contig 19252 bp, 14 predicted proteins | sample YL17G07_20_MG_FD_203693 | JGI IMG/M metagenome (GOLD analysis project Ga0315282, IMG submission 203693) | Sediment microbial communities from Yellowstone Lake, YNP, Wyoming, USA - YL17G07_20 | ecosystem: Environmental > Aquatic > Freshwater > Lake > Sediment | place: USA: Wyoming | collected... | reverse complement strand
TTGCTCATAGAATTTTTATATACCCAAATTCATTGTTTCAGTGAATATTATAAGCATATCAATGAATTTATCTCCCATAACGAATTAATTTTGATTAATCACATTTTTTATCTTGCCGATAAACAGAGATGAGAATTTGTGTTTGGAGTGGATTAGTGCAGCTATATGAAGTCACATCGAGCGGTTATCCGACGCCAAAATCGGACCCTACCTCGAATCCTGCTCGTGCTTCGCAGCGAGGCGCAGCTTCGCAGAGCGGCAGCGGCAAAGAGCTATCCAACCAGGAAAAGCGCGAGGTGGAGAACCTGAAACAGCGCGACCAGCAAGTCAGAAACCATGAGCAGGCGCATATGGCGGCAGGCGGAGGGCTTGCCGGTCCCGCATCCTACACATATCGCATCGGGCCGGATGGCCAGAGATATGCTGTAGGCGGCGAAGTGAACATCGATGTATCGCCGGAAAAGGATCCCAGAGCGACCATACAAAAAATGGAAAGAATTGAGCGGGCCGCCATGGCGCCTGCTGATCCCTCAGGCCAAGATTTTGCGGTTGCGCGTGAGGCTGAACAGGTTGCGCAACAAGCCCGGCGCGAGCTATCAGCAAAAGGCTCCAAGCTTAACGTCATGGCGTGAAATAAGCGGTTTTGCGTAGTGCAAACCCGCTTTCCAGTCCATCTTCGTTTTCTCCTTTTCAATAATCCCAAAGCCGTTCTTCTAATTGCAAACCAGCCAAAGAAACTGAATTTCCATATGTTATGATTCGCAGCTTGTTTTTGAATATTTATATTGCGTGTTCAGCATGTTTTTCAGCCCAGCTTAAAAAATTAATTTATTTCCCCCTATTGACTTGTTTTTTGGGGGGTAGTTAAATTAAATCACAAATTTCGGGTTGGTCTGCAATAATAATATTACAGCGGTTTGTTTGTGGCTAAACAACGAGAGAGACCATGTCGCCACTAAAATTTCGCCTTAAAATTTACAAGAATCATCAGCCGATGTCGCTCTATAAAAGGGTCGATTGAATGCGAAAGGTAATGCTTACAATAAGGATATTCACAATTAATAATTTGGTATGGCTTTTATTCTTTTGTATGCTGGCGTTCTTGATTGCTTCATGCAATGGCAATTCAAATGGAGACGACGATATTTCCGTTGATGATGATTACTATCCGGACGACGACTATGTTCCTGATGATGATATGATTTCGGATGACGACTCAGGTGATGATGATACAAGCGATGGCGATAATACAGATGATGATTCTAGTGATGACGACATAAGTGATGATGATACTACTGACGATGACTCCGGTGATGACGATACAACCGATGATGATATCAACTACAAAGCTGGGGATATTATTATTGGAACCGATTTGGGTAATCATGGACTAATATATGTATATTCTGATGAAGGCGGTGATAATATATCAATAAATTATAATAAGAAAATAAAAAACAGCAATAATAAAGCAACATATGATTCTACATCAATTACTTCTATTCCGTCCCTGAGCAAGGGTTTTGATATCTTTGATTTGGGATGGCATAGAAATAGTGTAAGAGTTGCCGGTGATTCGTCTGGAAATCTCCATTTTATTTACTTTGATGAACCTCAATACAAAGCAGATCATGCTCTACATTATGTTACAAATGCATCAGGGGAATGGGAAGATAATATTATCATGGCCAATCAATCATGGATTGAGTTTCCTACTCTCTCGATCGATATAAATAAAAATGCTCATTTATGTTATTTTGATGAGGAGACAAATGAAATAAAGTACGCAACAAATTCCTCAGGCACATGGGGTGTGGAACAAGTGATTAATAACGGCTACATGACTTCACTTGCTGTCGATTCGCAAGGACATGCACATATTACATATACTGACTTTTTAAACATATTCTTATTTTACACGACAAACAAAACGGGTAATTGGAAAACACAGTTAGCCCAAATTGCGCCACCATCTCCTTACCCTGACTACCCACTTTCTTTTTTATCGGTACCTTCGATTGTAATTGATTCCAATGATAATCCAATAATATGTGATATAAATAATTTTTGTATTTATATTCAATTAGTTGGTTTAATTTGTTTAAGTGAAACTAATTTTTATTGTGGCTATCACAACCTTGGCTTTTGGAATATGGAGTCGGTAATTTCTGAACCTGATTTAACTGGATGGCCCTCCTTTATTATTGATAAAAATGATAAATTACATATTATTTATAATAATGGCAATCAGTTAATACATGCTACAAATGAAACTGGTATTTTTGAAACTGAGATAATTAGTGTAATAGGAGAAACGGGTTGGATATCCAGCGTGGTTGATCAAAAGGACAATATTCACATAGCATTTATTAATTATCCGACTTATTCTATAGGTTATGCAACCAATTCCTCAGGTGAATGGGTAACTACGATTTTAGAACCCATTGGTATTTAATATCATTTCCTAATTTAATTGCAACAAATAGCTGCAACGACACAGGACCGAGAGCAAGGCATTGGTCAGCGAGTTGATTTCACAGCTCATTGAGCCGGTTCGGATGATCCTATAAAAAAATGAGTGAGGCCAATAACCCCCGTATCATTGACGCTGAATTCCCTGCATGTTATTCAACCATAATTTCAGGATATCATGGCGGAGTCAGGATGGTAAAAGCCCAGGAGAATAAAAAGAAACAAGGCGAAAGCTGGGCCGATGTTCTCGCCGGAAATCGTCTGGCCGTTTATACATTGATCGCCATTGTAATAGCTTGCTTGTTCGGGGTATTTCTCCCGCAACGAGGCCCGGGCCTCTCAGAGGCTCAATATCAAGACTTACTCAATGCGGAAGGCGCTTGGGGGATCGCTGCCAAAATCGGTTTATTGGATGTTTTTCATTCATTGTGGTTTTACGGCCTGATATTGCTTCTGCTGATCAATTTGACCGTTTGTTCCATTAAAAGATATCAAAATTTTGCCAAATTTGATCGGACATTTCCTACCGAACCGGGACCTGAACTGTTGAACCGGATGCCTTATAAACTGGAATTTTCCGCCACGGCTATTGATGATGCTACAGTGGCTTCGGTTTTATCCATCAAGAAAAAAGTCGGTACATCGCACAGCGCATATTATTACTCAGAGACAGGCAGAATGGGGCGTTACGGCGTCTTCGCGATCCATGGCGCTGTGCTGCTCTTGGCGATCGGCGTGATGATCGGGAATCTCTTCGGCATTGACGGCACAATCAATATCCCGGAAGGCGAATCTTACAGCACGATCTTGCTGCGTAAAGGCGGCGCGTACGACCTGCCGTTTCAGGTGAGATGCGATAAATTCACAGTGGAGTTCTATGATTCGGGCCAGCCCAAACTGTTCAGATCTGTTTTGACTTTTATTCCTCCGTATGGAAACCCGGTGAAAGCCGATATTGAAGTGAATAAGCCCGTGGCCTTTGGCGGATATAGATTTTTTCAGGCATCATATGGACAGATTCCGGAAAAATTGACGATGAGAATCACCCGCAGGGCCGACAACAAGATTTTCGAGCCTCTATCCGTCTTTGCCCAACAATCATATAAAACTCCGGATGGTGAGGCGCAGTTTGGGGTTATGCAAACCGATCCGGATAAAGCGAATGCCGGCCCTGCCGCGATGGTCGTTGAAGAAATTCCCGGATCGGATGAAACGAGCTTCTGGATTTTCAAGACCCATCCGGAGTTCGACCAATCCCGCAACGGCAAATATTTTTATGAATTGATGGATATCGGTCCAGGAGGATATTACACTGGAATCATGGTTGCGGCCGATCCGGGAGTATGGGTGGTATGGACCGCTTTTGCAGTCGGATTTCTGGGGCTCATCCTGGCGTTTTTCGTGCCGCATCGACGCTATGTGGTGCGGATCTCCGGCGATCAGATCACCTTGGGAGGCTTCTCAAACAGGCGAGGGCTGGAAAGCCTGGAAGACCGGATGCTTGCGATTCAGGAACATTTGAAGGCCAAGGAGAATTAAGTGGAAGGCTATTTTGCGCATATCCTAGAGAGCTTCGGCCAAGGAACCGCCGCCTCGGTATCATCGGGCTTTTTCGAATCGGCTTTTCTCTCCTGCCTGATTTCGACCGTTTTTTATATCCTTTATTTATTGTGGCGCAACGAAAAGGTGCGATGGATAGGCTTTGGCCTGGCTGCAATCGGCACTGCGATGCAAACCGCGGCTTTGATTCTGCGCTGGATGGCCGCAGGCTGGGCGCACCCGCCGTTCACCAATCTTTACGAATCGCTGGTTTTTTTCGCCTGGGGCATCGTTCTCGTTTATCTGATAGTGGAACTCAAATCCAATGTGAAAATCGCAGGCGCTTTTGTGGTGCCCATTGCATGCATGGCCATGGGACTCGCTTCGTTGAATCCGGAAAAAGAGATACAGCCTTTATTGCCTGCGCTGCAATCGATCTGGCTGCACATGCATGTCATGTTCGCCTCAATCGGTTATGCGGCGTTCTTGGTCTCTTTTGTTTTTTCTGTGCTTTATCTTTATAAGGACGGCTTGCCGCTTTCGCGCTTCACGGCGGCCTCCGGCGCATTTACGGTTTTTGGAATCCTCGCAGTGGCGAGGGCGGCGATTTTCAGGGCTTCGTTTTTGGTCCCAAGGGTGACGTTTGCACATGGGAAGCTTGTCAAGATACCCATCGAGGGCGGAGGTCCGACGGATTTCGTTCAGACAGAAGTTCCCGGTCTGGGCGCCATTATGCTGGCAGCCTTGATTTTTGGCGCAATCACGTTGATCGTTTCGATTTATTTATTCAAGTCCGATCCGGAAGAAAAAAAGAACCGAACCGTAATTACGATTCACGCCGTGCATTTCATCATAATGACCTATGTGATTTTCCATTATATGCTGATGGCCGCAAGAAACGATGACATTGCCATCTCGGCTGCTCCGTATTCTTTCGCCATGCTGCTTTTCGCGTGGTTGATGGGATTGGTGGTTGTGATTTTATATGCGCGAATGGGGATTTTGAAATCCGCGCTGCCCGATGCAAGGGCGCTGGATCGATACGCGCACAGATCGATCATGGTCGCTTTTCCGATCATGACGCTGGTGATCGTGACAGGCTCCATCTGGGCCAACCAGGCCTGGGGCCGTTATTGGGGATGGGACCCGAAAGAAACCGCAAGCCTGGTTACTTGGATTATTTATTTGCTTTATCTTCACACCCGCGTCACTCACGGATGGACGGGACGCAGGACCGCATATATCGCAATCATCGGTTTTGTTTCCGTGGTCTTTACCTATCTGGGAGTGAACCTTCTTCTCGCAGGCTTGCATGCTTATGCAACCGGTTAGCAAAAGATATTTTCTAAAACAACCCATTCAATGAAAAAATGAAGCACCCCTTTTCGGTGAAAAAAGAAAAGCGGAGAGTATTTTAACAGCCGCAACCGCTTTTGCCGGAATCGTCATCGTCATCCGATGGCGGCGGATTTTCAGCCGAATCGTCGTCTAAGGCGTCGTCATCAGGGGAGGCATCATCATCTTCCGCAATATCGTCATCGATCGAGGAATCGTCATCCGCTGCCGCATCATCGTCAATATCATCATCGCCTGAGTCATCATCAACGGAATCGTCGTCCGAAGAGTCATCATCAGCGGCGTCGTCATCAACAAGGTCATCATCCGAAGAGTCATCATCTCCCGAATCATCGTCGATTGCGGAGTCATCGTCTGCCGAGTCGTCATCGCCTGAATCGTCGTCTATAGGAGGCCAGTTGTATGCCTCAGAATTCACTACAGTCATTATGCTCACTACAGGACCCCAAGGAATATCATTGTTGTCGACAAGCCCGAAATTGGAGTTCTCGCCATCGAAGCGTCCTTCAGGCGGTTCATCCATATAAGAAAACCAATGGTACCCAATGATAAAAGGCGAATTGATCCATTGGCGCGCATAATTCTCAAACCAGTCTGCGCGCTCCTGCTGGGTTTGCAATGTTTCGAAAAACCAATTGTACGGATAAGTGTTCGGGAGGCCCGAGTCCATGGCTCTTACAGAAAATTCCGTGATCAGCAACGGTTTGCCGGTCAGCGCATAAAAATCGGACAAGGTGTCGTTAATATCCGTCCATCCGAAGAAATCGCGGATTATTCCAATGAGTCCTTGAAAAAACGGCCACGGAACATAGTGATTGGCTGTGACGACATCGGTGTATGGCGCAATCGCCTCGACCACTACTTTAGGCGCAACCCAACTTACAAATCGAGTGCCCAACAGCAGGTGATTCGGATCGGCAGCCTTTATGGCGTCATGGCATGTAGCGAAAAACTGTTCGGCGACCGCACGGGTGAATTCTGTGCGGTCTTCTCTTTGAGTCGGATCCAGTGAAACCGGGCTGATCTGCGTCATGGCGAGCAAGTCGTCAAATGAGGTGATTGACATATGCCATACCGCGTTGAATGCATTTACATCGCCGTGATAACGATCTTCGAGAAAATTCACCAATTCGATTTTACCCGGAGCGTCCGCGGGAAATGCGAAGTATTCCGCAAAGACATCAGTGATGTCGCGCCAGTCCGGACCCCAGCGAAGCTCGTTGTCGAAAAAATACCCGATCAGATTCGGGTCATCGGCCCTCGGAGCGACTTCTGAGGCCACGACCGAATTCACATGGTCGTAAAAAATATCGGAAAAATAATCCGGCATGCTGCCGTATTGCCAATCGGCCCCGGCCAAGCCGAGCACGATTGTATAAGGCATCTGACCGCCCAGAAGACCTATATCGCTCCACGCGCCCAATGTATTGAAATTCCACTGTTCAAGCCGATCTAAAGTGACTTCAGCCCATGCCTCTTCGCTTCCGTATAAATTCATGATGTTTACGTAATACGGACTGTATCCCAGATCCGGCGCGTAATAACCTTCCGGATTTGTGACGCATACGCCGGTTGAAAAAAAGATTTCGCCTTCCGGATCGAAGAACCACCATCGGCCGTTTTGTTGACCGACTGTGAAAAAGCCGTCAGAGGCCAAAGCCGATGTCATAACGACCAGAAGTTGAATGACGATCAGAAGCGGTCGGTATAATACTTTCTTCATTGTGAAGTCCGAAATTACGATTTTCCAATCCGCCTCATCCCGAGTCTCGGATTAGAAAATCAATGTTTTCATTACTATTGTGACAGAGCAACCATTTTTCCTCAACTTAAACCAGATATGGGAATGCTTTAAGAAATTTACCATTAAAAAAAATGCGGACTCCAAAAACTTGAATCGAGAAATTTAGCTGATTGAAAAATCGAAAAGATCAAGGGGCGCGGTTTTTGCCTCGCCCCTCAAAGCAATTTATCGGTTCTCTGAAGTATTTACCGATGCGGGTGTTCTCTTGGCGGATTCGGTGACCAAGTGGAATCAAGAATTGAAATTGGAGAGGAATTATCGTCAGATTCGGATTCATCCGAATTCTCAATATCATCGATAGCAGGGTCATCAAAGAATGCTTTTGGCGGATGCAGCGATGAATTTGGCACGCCTCTGCCTGGATGATTCGGGTCATCAGAGCCGTCTTTTGCATCAGCATTATCTTGATCTTTTGGCGTTCTTTTTTGGGGAGTTAAGCCCCATACCGGATTTGCGTCCGGATTCGTTCCTACATTAGGACCGTCCAGTGCTTCATATGTTTCAGAATCCGCCGGAGCTTGATCTGATATATTTTGGTAATCTCCACAACCGGCGATAAATAATAAAGCGACGAACGAGAAAGCGACGACAAAGAGATATGACTTCATGACAGTTCCCTCCAATACCAGCAAAAAAGGTTGTTTTAGAGGGAACGGACTGCGGTAGGTCAGACCGTTCCTTCGGCAGCCGGGCCATCTCCACTATGGAGACCCCTTGCTTTGCGCCCCCGCCTCACGACGGGTTTGCCTTTGTCACGGAACTTTTTTCGAATGAGCGTTTTAAATGCATTTCGTACTGCATTACTCATTTTTATTTATCGTCTATTCCAAAAAAAATGTAAGAGAAATTTTAAGAATATTTTTTAGCTCTGCAAAAAGGATCGATGGCGTATTTCATTCATCTTGTTTTCCCCACCACCACACAATTTTGCCGATAATGCAATTGTCCGCTTCTTCACCTCTAAACACGAGCAAGGCGATTACGCCGCCCGATCCTGATCCGACAATGATAATTGATTTGCAAAAAACTCTTTCTGCAAAAATACAGGTGGAATAATGGCTGAGCCGGAAAATAAGGATTTCGAAACGATTTTAGCCGAACTATTGGCTGATGCAAAAATAAGAATGAACAAAATCAAAAATTGGATTGTCGGTGGAGTTATCCATTCAATTTTGGCGATACTATCAAAAGGCCTTGAGCAACTTTATATTACTTTATTTGAAGGCATCGGCTTGGCATTTTTAGAAACATCAACCGGAACTTGGCTTCGCGCCATCGCCGCCTTAATCGGTATTACTCCATTAGTTGCAACCAAAACACGCGGTACGGTTATTATTGGCCGTATTGATACGAGCTCAGAAAAAACGGTGGATATCGGCAAAATCGTCGGTACGGAAACATCCGCGGCCGGCGTGAGTTATAGATATCGCGTAATTGAGACTGCTACCGCTGGGATCGGAACGGCGGAAATTGAAGTAAAAATCGAAGCCTTGAATCCGGGCGCGGATTATAATATCGGTTCCGGGTTAATCACCAAAATGTATTCGACCATCCAGGGCTTTGATTACGTAAAAAATGATCAACCCGATAATGGGTGGCTTACCCGCGAAGGCGCGGATGATGAATATGACGATAGATTAAAAGCCCGTTGTCGGGTACGATGGGCTGCTTTTGCCTATGGCGGCACAGCCGATCTATATATCTCAACAATCATGCAGCTTATTGAAGTTCAAACCGTCAAGGTGGATTCGCTCATTCCACGCGGTTTGGGAACGGTTGATGTGATTTTTACTACAACTTCAAAAAATGGAATTCCAACACAAGAATGCCTGGATGCTGCACAGATATTGATCGATGCGAGCAAGCCATGCGAATCTGATATATTGGCAAAGGCTCCGATTCCGTCGCCGCAAAATATTTATGTAATTTTATATCAGGCGTTAACCGGCGGCGATAAGTTGACAATTCAAATGGAGGCTGTTTCCGCCATTCAAAGCCTTTTCTTGCCGACGAATTCTGAAATGAGATTTGGCATTGGCGATGATCTGATCCGCGCAAAGATCGCCGCCAAATGTATCCAGGTTGCGAATGTGGCCAACGTAAATATTGTGATTCCGTCGGCTGATATCGGGATTCCAAGCGGCGGCCTGGCGACGTTTGGAAATCTTACGGTTGAGGTTATGTGATGGCGCTATTATCAATGGCTGAATATCTTATGCAGATTTTGCACAATATTTTTCGCAAAAAGCCAAAAGAGAATCGGACCCTAGATGGCCTTTGGGATTCGGCCGGCGCGGCAATGGACACTTACCGCGACAATATCGTTAATGGCATAAAAATGATGCATCCTGGACTTTCTGAAGGCCAATATTTGGATGCTCATGGCCGGGATCTGGGCGCATTAACACGCATTCCAATTTGGATTACTAATATTCCGGGATTTTTATTTGAAGATGATTTTGATGACAATAAAATATCATCTCAATTTTATGCGCCATTCAATTCTGGAAAGATAGAGGAAATCAATGGAATTTTAAAATTATCAATACTGGAAGGGGATGGAACTCGTGCTGATTTGATTCAAACAATACAATTTGGCAAACAAATAATCACGCATGTGAAAATTTCAAATTATTTATTTAATAATTGGCAAGCTGGAAATTTTCAGTTTGCAGGCCTAGTTATTTTGAATAATAACTTTGAAATATTTTTTGTTGGCATTATTCAAGATTCTTCAATTCCCGGTCCACGTTTAGGCGTTTTTTCATCCTTTGCCGATCCGTTTGAATTATACAGAACTTCCTTGCCATCATTGCCTTTTGAGATAAAAATCATACGAGATGGAACAAATTGCGCCGCCTATATAATTCAAAACGCTCTACCGACTTTACTCTATGCAACGGATGTTTTTTCAGAAGATCTTTTTTCCGCCGGCATGATTAATCTATCACAATATTCCGGGACAAGTTTTATTTCATTCGATGATTTTTATACTCATATTCCTTCAACCCAGGTAGCCGGAATTGAGCCCGATCCGCCGTTTCAGGCTCGTCTCGGCCATGCGTTTGATTTTTGGCATCCGGTCGGGACTAAACAATTTTTTTTGAATTATTTTCCTCTCATGGGCGCGTCCGTTGAGATTGAACGTGATCCGGAATATCCGGCATTTGGCCGATTAATAAAAGTAAATTCATTGCCGGCCGATCAAATTCGATTTTATGCAGATATTTATAAATTCAGGCCGGCGCATCAGTTGTTTCAGTTCAACCTCGGCCCGGCATTACAGCTCCGGCGATGGGATATGACTTGGAATTTAGATGGCTCAAAGAGATTTAGCGCAATGATAGAAAAGGAATAAGAATCATGACCGAACAAGAACAAGAACAAAAACCGAATTGGTATAAAAGAAATGAAAATACCATCCGATGGGCAACCATGATCAGTGCATGGGTTGCCGGCGTGGCTTGCATTCTAACCGGCATCGGGATTGCGCCTGGATTAGCGATTATCGGCGCCGGCAGCGCCTATGGCGCCAGCAAATCGTTTTTAAACGCCATTAAAAGGTCCCCTGAAGAGGATGTCAAGTAATGACTCAATATCGATTTACCGATTATTTTTCCTTTGCGGATCCAAAAAAAATCAATGACCAATTTGTCGGTGGCGTAAAGGCTGGATTTCACAATGGATTTCTTGTCCTCGCTAGTCAAACAGCCGGAAAGTTGGATATAAGCGCTGGAAATATGCATACGGCTGAAGGAATTCGGATCTGCGAAAACGAAGATCTTTTAGGCGTTTTGACAATCCCAATAAATAATGAAGCCAATCCGCGTTGGGATCGCATCGTTTTGCGGCATAAATATTATGCAACTTACCCAAATATCGCGGCAACTTATGATATCATTCAAGGTAAACCATCTGCTAATCCGGCAGTACCGGATGAACCGGAAAATTGCATGACAATGGCCTTTGGCTATTTATTGCCGGTGAATATCAACCCGACAAATAATTATTACAAAATAATCAATACATATCGTGATTTGGAGCCAGGAATAGCGGTTTCTGTGACGCTAGGCGATGGGATAAATAGCTTCGGACAATACAACGGCGAGGTTGGTTTAAAACAATTGTTTGCCGATTATCTCAATAATAATGGAGCCATTTTTGTCCAATATATCGCCGGCGAGATACAACTCACTGATACTTTGGCCATCCCACCAAATATTAAGATAATCGGCAACGGGAAATTTTTGGCAGCCGCAGGAAAAGATACAATTAAAGCCGCCGGATTTGGATCTGCAACCGGAGAAACACAGGCTGGGACTAAATATTTGGACGATGAGAATGCGGATTTTACCAAATATTCAATCAATAGCTTGCTTAGAATTCTTGTAGGACAACAAGGAGGGCCGGTTAATCCGGATGCCGGATATTATGAAATCACCGAAATTGTCGGCGCTACTCGGATTGCATTAAATGCCGCCGGCAATTTCACTGGCTTTTCGCCAACTCAATATCATTTATATGCGCCGGGGATTGAGCTGAAAGGTCTGGCAATTGTGGCTGAACCTGGCTATGCGGCTATTGATAGAAGTTATTCTAAGGATTTTATTATCAAATGCTGTCAATTATCTTATTCTGGTCCTCCTCAAAATAGCGAAAATGAAGCACTTTTTAAAACGACCGGCTATTGTTACAATTCGCACGTTCGATTCAACCAGGCAATTTCAATTGGCCAATATGCGGTAAATGATGTTTATTCAATTGGCGGGAGTATCTGCGATAACTTTTTTTTAAACGGAGATATCAAAATCAATGAATCATGTTCTGATATTTTGGTTGATAGGAATATTACAAATGGAGATATTATCCTTGCCAGCATTGATTCTGGCTCCTTTGCCAAACCATTTGCTACAGAACATGCCTTGGATGGCACACATCTTTTGGGGTCAAAGAATATCAAAGATAGAACGATAACTGAAGCCAAGCATGCCTGCTTCGAAATATCAGGCCGATTTGGCAATAACGAAACAATTGAGGAACCCGATGACGAGATATTATTGCATAGGATATTCTGTCGAGTTGCTGATGGCAAATGCCTTTATTTAAAACGAGTTCGGTGGGATTTTGAGGAATCCACCAATTATATACATATTTATGCAACTCCGGATGGCGGCGGTAATCTCGCCGAATATCAAGGGGAGGCCAATGCGAGTGATGTTTTGATAGATATCCCTTTGGGCTCAGCAGAGGCCATGATAATTGAAATAAAAGTCGGAACATCAGAGGGTGCATTAACTTTACATAAATATGATTCCTGGCATTTAGTAATCGACGAACAAATATTACCTCAAGGTTAATATATCCCAGAATATTAAATAAAATAGAGTAGAATAATTAATGATAATGGATAGATTTATTAAATAAAATTCAAGGTAAAAACATGTCGCATAAAGTTGCTAGTGCCATCTCGTTTGTCTTAGTTGTGCCATCTCGTTTGGTCGGGTAGTAAAATTCATCGAGGCATTACATTGTACGCTCGGGGACAGTTGTGTTTTTGCATCTTTGGAAAAGCATAAAAATAACAATATCAATTAAAAAAAATCATGATGATTATTTGGAGGAAAATTATGAATCGGGAAGAGCTCGCAATGCTTCTTGAGGATTTTGAATTGTACCTGCAAATGTTGAAACGTCGAAGACTTGCATCGGAACTTCGTGTCTCAGGCGGTTGTTTTGATACAGACCAATTTCCGTGGGCACGGATCAAAGGCACAAGGGTTTTTTACGATCACACTTTGAAACCCCGTAAAATCAATTGCGCTGACGGGGTATGCCTGCGGCTGGAATATTAGACGACATTTTATTTTTATCGCCGCGGCATAACCGCTTCAGCCGTGCATTTCCCAGGCGAGGGCGCCTGGGCCGCATTTCATAACCGGACATTCGGAATCTTAACCGATTTTCGGAGTCCCACCCGCACATAGGACGGACCCGCGTTTTAAGCCCTGCATCGGGCTTGAGAACAGGGGACGTCCATGTGTCACGAATGTCGTATGCGTGACCGCTGCACCGCGATTTGCTCAAAGTTGGAATCGGAATTGACAAAAAAAATAACTAAAAAAAATTGGCGGGAATTTCCGGTGGAGCCGGCTAAAATTGCGATCATGGCCTCATCTTCAAGGTGGCTCACTCTCGCAGAGCTTGCAGAAGCATCAAAGCCGATTCCCGAAATGAAACTGAGATTTCTGACGTGGAGGCAGGCGCGAGTGTTTCGTTTGTATTTTTATAAGGGCCTTACCATAAGGCAGATTGCTGAGCGCTTGGGCATTACGCAATCCACAGCATCCGGGCTTCTACAGATTGCCAAAAATAAAATCAAAACGCGCATGGAGGCGGGCCGAAAAATTAAATTTATCGAGTAGGCAAGGGCGAACCTGCGTATTCGCTCCGGGCGACAGCCAAGTGCCTATACGTTAAACCGGACGTGCATGATTTCGCCGTCTTGGATCAAATAAGTTTTTCCTTCGATGCGCAGATCGCCCGAATCTCGGCATGCTTTAAAAGAACCCCTGGCCGTGAAGGTATCGTAATGCACGATTTCGGCTCGTATGAATCCGCGTTCCATGTCGGAGTGCACCTTGCCTGCCGCCTTCAATGCAGGCGTTCCGGCTGGTACGGTCCAGGCGTGGACCTCTTCATCGCCCACAGTAAAAAAGGAGATGAGATTCATTGCGGAAAAAATTTCTTTGCAGATCTTGGTCACAATGGGCTCATCCAGGCCGATATCCGCAAAAAAATTCAATTGCTCGTCCGGCGGAAGTTCCTCGATCTCTTTTGCCAATCCCAGAGGCAGCGCCAGCATCGGTCTGAAATCGTTCCGGATCATGGCGGGCGATTCTCTAATTGCCTCTGCATTCTCGCTGGTATTGAGGATGATGAGTTGCTGCATCAATGTGGCGAATCCAAAGCCGCCGAGCAGCTTTTTCTCTTCTGCGGTCAGATCGGCTGCGGATAAAAACAGCATCTTCTCCAGCGCATCCCTCGCTTTGCCCACAGCCTCAAGCATGACGGGCTCTGCCGGCTTTTTCTTATGGCGCTCGAAAAAATTCTCGCAACTCGTGAGATCCGCCAGAACCATCTCCTCGTCCATTGCAGCCAGATCGCGCTTTGGATCGGGCGGAACGGAGAGAAACGGATTATCGAAAGCGCGCACGACATGGATCAAAAGCTCGGCGCCTGCAAGGCCCTTGACGTATTTCTCCGCGGCATTTTTTCTGTTCTCTTCTTCCTTTTCGGGCCAGAGAATCTCCTTGAGCCGGATCTCCGCATGCGAGGTCTTTTTTGGCTTGAAGATTTCGGCCAGGCGATCCACGCGGTTGTCCGGCACATGAATGGTCACCAGACCTGTTTTCATCATTCCTACAGCGTGGGTGGAATGCATGGACATTACATCCATGAATGTGCTCTTTCCGCAACCCGCCAATCCGATCACCGAGGCATACATGAGCGATCCTTCCTTCAAAGCAACTTAATCAAGTTAAAAAATAGCTCCGTTCGGGCAATGCTACAAGGTCAAGTGATAATGTTTTTATTAAACGACGGTTCGATGGATGAATAATACTACTTCGCCATCAAACATAGAATTATGTTAGATGGCTACGAAGTATAAGCACAATACCACGTAGCTATCGATAAGCGACCATTTGAACCATAAACTCCATTACTACTCTACGAAGTAACTTCGTTACGTAGTACGAGCATTGATAGCGAAGTAGTATCAATGGAGCGGCCGGCGTATTGGCTTCGGCAGATGCCGTATTCGTCTCGCTGATCGCCGGTTTTACCGTCACTTTATCAAGCGGCGCTTTGCCTTACTTGATTGGCGCGTTCTTTTCCGGACGCGTCGGCGAATAATGATCCATTATCCTGCTATCAACATCCGCAGCCTGCCGCCGAATGGTAATTGTCGATTGACGGGGGTTCATTCTCTGCCGAATCATCACCTATATCGTCATCAGATTGGTCATCGTCCGTAACGATATCATCATCAGAATCATCGTCGGTCATGTCATCGTCGCTTGTATCATCATCAATGGGAGTAGTGTCATCGTCCAAAGCGGAATCGTCGTCCGAAGCGGAATCGTCGTCGAATGCCGAATCGTCATCCGAAGCGGAATCATCATCGGGCGATGTATCATCATCGGGAGCAGTGTCATCATCACCCTGGTAAATGTTCATCATTACAGATACGTCATTGCTGCCCAGATTGACGACCGCGAGATCCGGCCGGCCGTCTTGATCAAAATCGCCTGTTGCAACCGATATCGGATTTACCTTTGCGCCATAATTTATTGCAGAGCGAAAAGATCCATCGCCGTTGCCGATCAGGATAGAGACATCGCGAGTCCAATAGTTGGCGACAGCCAGATCGACATGAGAATCGCCGTTGAAATCCCCGAATGTTATGGATGCAGGGTAAATTCCGACATCGTAATTTACTGCGGAGCGGAAGGCGCCGTCTCCGTTGCCCAGTAAAATTGACACGTTGTCGCTGTTTTCGTTCACCACCGCCAAATCGGGTGAATGGTCGCCATTTAAGTCCGCAGCAATCACGGAAATGGGCGAATAACCGGCGTTGTAATTCACCGCACTTTCAAAGGTTCCGTTTCCCCGGCCCAAAAGGATCGAAACACTTCCGCTGTAATAATTCGCAACTGCAAGGTCCGAAGCGCCGTCTCCGTTAAAATCGCCGATCGCTGCCGATTTCGGAAAAAATCCCGTACTGTAAAATCCTGCCGTCTGAAAGGTTCCGTCGCCGTTTCCAATCAAAATGCAGACATTATCGTCGGCCTCATTTGTCACGACCAGATCCGATGCCGCGTCGCCGTTAAAGTCTCCTGTAATTATGCAATTAGGGTGTTCGCCGACGCTGAAGTTCGCCGCCGGTTGAAAAGACCCATCGCCATTGCCCAAGAGAACAGAGACATTGTTGCCGTAATAATTTGCCGTCGCCAAATCAAGGTGGGAATCCTCATTCAATGTATCTGCGGCGATTGAAGCCGGAAGATGCCCGACAGCGTATTCCACCTGCGCCAGAAAAGTGCCGTCGCCATTGCCCATAAGGATTGAAACAGTATCGCTTTCCGAATTAGCTACAGCCAGATCAGGGAACGAATCGTTGTCAAAGAATCCGGATACTATAGAAAAAGGAGCGCTGCCTACATAATAGTTCTGAGCGGTTTGGAAAGCGCCGTCTGCATTGCCAGATAAAATAGAAACGGTGAAGGAGCCCGTGTTTGCCGTCGCAAGATCCGCAACCGCATCGCCGTTAAAATCTCCGGCGACAACCGAGTATGGGCTGTCGCCCACATCGTAATTTACAGCGCTTTGAAAAGAGCCGTCTCCGTTTCCGAGAAGAACAGATACATTGTCGTTCAGCTCATTCGGCACCGCGAGATCCGTAAAATTATCGCCGTTAAAATTTCCGGCCGTAACGAAACTTGGGTTGTATCCGACGCTGTAATTCACTGCATCTGTAAAAGTTCCATCGCCATTGCCGAGAAGAACGGAGACGTCATTGCTTGCATAATTGGCGGTTGCCAAATCCAAAAATAAATCGCTATTAAAGTAACCGGCGACAATCGAAACAGGGCCATCTCCCGTGCCGTAATTCACTTTGTCTTGGAAAGTGCCGTCGCCGTTGCCCAATAAAATCGAAACATTGTCATCGCTGACATTTGCGACAGCTATATCCGGATCGGAATCTTGATTAAAATCGCCGGCGACAATAGAAAAAGGGCCTGTACCCGCATCAAAATTTACTGCCGTTTGAAAGGTTCCGTCGCCGTTGCCCAAGAGAACGGATACATTGCCGCCGGTTTTATTCGCGATGGCCAGATCGAGATGATAATCTTTGTTAAAATCATCTGTCGCGAGCGATATCGGCCCATCGCCCACCGGGTAACTGACGGCAGCTTGAAAAGTTCCATCGCCGTTGCCCAATAGAATGGAAACATCATTGCTCAGGAAATTCGCCACAGCCACATCCGCAGATGAGTCGTCGTTAAAATTTCCTACCACGGCGGCGCAAGGATAAATGGCGACGTCATATTCAGTCGCCGGTTGGAAATTTCCATCGCCGATTCCCAGAAAGACTGATATTGTATTGTCGCCGGAATTCACGACCGCGAGATCCAAGTTCATATCTCCGTTAAAATCTCCAGGGACAGCGAAAAGCGGATTTTTGCCCGCATGAAGAGAGAGTGGAGCTTTGAATAATGGCGCGGAATCCGCCGGCGAAAAAAAAGCGGAAATAGAGCATACGAGCATAAACGCAATGGCTTTGATCCGAATTTTGCAATTTAGGCCGCGTTTGAACATCTCAACCTCGGAGTTTTCAAGTCCTCCGATTCATAAATTCGATGACGAATTTATTTCCTCGGGACTTAGTGCTGAGAGAGCAAATCCGACTCGCCTCGGCGGAGCCTTCGGCGTAGCCGGGTAAAGCGAACGACCGTTATACGCCGCCGCATTTGCGAATCGAAGCACTAAGGTACGTTTTATTTTATTCGATAGCACAAAAACAAGAAAGAAGGCGAGATTGATTCAAATTATTGATGTCGCAAAAAAAGGGGCCTCTTGCTAAACCCTTCGATTTATAAATTCGATGACGAATTTATTTCCTCAGGAGCACTAAACCCCCTTTGAAAATATTTTATAAGAAGAGCCGGTTCAGCAGCCGCAGGCGCCTCCGCCGTTATCGTCATCGTCATCAGTATGCTGTGCGCCGGTATCGTCGTCATCGGCAGCGTCATCATTGGCTGCGTCGTCATCGGCCGCGTCGTCATCGACCGTCGTATCATCGTCGGCTGATGTATCGTCATCAACAGCCGAATCGTCATCGGCTGCGGAATCGTCGTCAACAGCCGAGTCGTCGTCCGATCCGGAGTCGTCATCGATACCGGAGTCGTCATCAGTCGTATCGTCGTCGGCGTTCGGCACGCAGATGTCGTTTTCCTCGTCGCAAGTTTCATTTGCGCCGCATGGATTGCCGGAGCTTACGCATTGATCAATATCATCGTTGCAGGATTCCGCGCCGTTGCAGAACAAACCGTCGTCCTGGCAAGGAGGTGCGCCGGCGATGCAGAGTCCGTCGCTGCAGATTTCCGCTCCGTTGCAAAATACGCCGTCGTCGCAATCCTGATTGATATGGCACATGTTGGCCCATCCCATAACTTTGATGTTGTCGATCATCCAGTACCATGCATAATAGGCATCGTAGTAATGGAATCTGATTTGAAGGGTGGTAAAACTATATCCCGATAGATCGATATCAGTGACTTCTTCCACATCGGTTTCCGTATATCTTGCTACGTTTGTCCACGAACCGCCGTCCAATTTGACATCGACATCTCCGATTTCCTGGTCCCAGGAATAAAAGAATTGAGAAAATCGAATGAAAATATTTTCATAATCCCCGACATCGATCACTTCGCTGATGAGCTGCTCGTCCATGTAAGAATTACTGTAGTAATCGGAATCGACAATCATGAATTTGCCGTTCATCAAATCGGAAGAGCGGTAGCCCGGATTAGTATCAGTCCATGTGCCTGGGCCTGTGCCGCCGTCCACGATTGTCCAATTGTGAAGCCATTTGCTGTTCTCCCAGGTTTCTTCCCAAATTAATATCGGGCCGACCGGCTTCGCCCATAATTCGACTGTGTTGTTATCTTCGTGGCCGAATAAATCTTTTGCGCGCACGACATAATAATATGTGTTCATGTTGACGACAGTTTCATCCACATAAGTCGTGTCGCTTGTCGAGCCGATCGGAGCGGAAAAGTTCTCGCCGCCCGACGAGTCGGCCCGGAATATATCGTATGTCACAGGCGTTGCATCCGTTGCGGGATTCCATGATAGGGTCACCTGGTTATCACCTGGAATGGCTTGCACAAGCCCGCCGAATATGGGCGGCACGCAATCGATAATTGCGGTGTCGGTTTTATGGACATTCTGATTTCCGTGCCCGTCATCCGCATCCACATAAAGAACGGTCACAGTGTCGCCGTTGGTCACCTGTAA
>Ga0315282_10006651_pt1 | contig 19255 bp, 29 predicted proteins | sample YL17G07_20_MG_FD_203693 | JGI IMG/M metagenome (GOLD analysis project Ga0315282, IMG submission 203693) | Sediment microbial communities from Yellowstone Lake, YNP, Wyoming, USA - YL17G07_20 | ecosystem: Environmental > Aquatic > Freshwater > Lake > Sediment | place: USA: Wyoming | collected... | reverse complement strand
GGGAAATTGATATGAATTTTGTATTCATTATTTCTTTTATAGGTTTGTCTTTCAGTGATGCGTCAATATCAGTGGACCAAACATTTCCTGCTATTGGCGATGGTAGTTCATGCTTTATAATTTTTATTAAATCTTGTTCAGTTACAATACCAATTAAAATATTATTTTTATCTACTACAGGTATTAGAACTATTTTTTCTTTTTTAAGTATATCTAGCATCTCTTCTATTTTAGTTTCTTCTTTAACTGCTACAATAGTTTTCATTAAATCTTTTACTATTACTTCAGTAGTTTTTGCCATGTATAATCTCCTCTAACCAAACTATTTACTCAAAAATTTCTCTATATTCCAAATTCTGTTAACTAATAAGTTATTTAGCTGCCTGACTCTGTTCAGGTTGTGAGGTCAGGGACGTCTGGGACGTTTGAGATTGTTCTTCCTTCTTCTTTTTCTTTGCCACAAAATTCACCTCCAAACAAATTTCATAATCTACTATAACTCGTAATATTAAAATTCTATTTACTTGCTGATTAAAACCTGTAGTAGCAATAAATACTACAGTTTTAATAGTCTAAACTTCATGTATTTAGTATGAAAATAGAATTGCTGGAGAATTTGGGTCTAACAAAAAGTGAAATTAAGGTTTATTTGAGTTTGTTGGAGCTTAATTCGGCTTCTGTATCGGAAATTGCAGAAAAATCAGAGCTCTATAGGAAAAATGTATATGATGCATTGAACAGACTTTTGAAAAAAGGCCTTGTAAGTTTTGCGAAAATTGAGACAAAGCTCGTGTTTAATGCGAATGATCCAAAAAGGTTGCTTGATTTTGTTGAAATTAGAAAAAAAGAAATACAATCTATTTTACCTCAATTGAAAAAAATATACAAAGCACCACCTATTGTGGATGATGTCAGAGTATTTAAGGGAAAGGAAGGTTTAAAGACAATTTTTCAGGACGTAATTAAGGCAAAAATGAAATATGATAAATTCGGCTCTGGTGAAAAGTTCAAGGAGTTTTTACCATTTTATTATGGGCAATACCAAAAAGAGAAGGTAAAAAATAAAATAAAATGCAGGGCTATATATAGTGAAAACGAAAGAAACGAAGAGTTTGTAAAAGATTTTATAGGCGATGTGAGGTTTTTGTCAAAGGAGTTTGTTGATCCTTCAACTACTTTTATTTACACTGATAAGATTGCAATAATCATCTGGAAAGAAAACCCCATAGGAATTTTGATACATAGTAAAGAAGTTGCAGAAAGTTATCGATACCATTTTGAATCATTATGGAATAATGCTAAAAAATAAATTTTTCTTTTCTGATTTTAATAGGTATAATACTTAATATATTTCCAACCTTATAGAGCAACCTTAAACTTCAAACTATTAAATAATGAAACTTTTTAACTTCTTTAAGCTGATCTTGCAACATGGGCATAGCTTGGACAAATGACTATCCAATCTTCGTCAATACCTGCGATGTCTCCGTTCATTGCAATGCAAGTACTTCTAAGTTTTTCGATAACTCTTTTTAATTCTGTAATGTCTTTACCCTTCAAAGCCTTTATTTTAACTAAAACAATTGAACCATTTCTGACAGTTTTCTGTATTCTTTCTGTATCTGAAAAATCTTCTAGCTTATCAACTTTTATTGGTATTTTACCTGCAGGAACTTCTATTCCAGAAGTATCCATCTCAATAAACTCTTTCTCATCTATTTTTTTGAAACCTCTGCCAAACAATTTTTCTAAAACCATTTATGTCAACTCTAAATTCATATTTAATTATATTAAAATTGTATTCACTCGGCGATAAAAGAATGTAGTAGTAATAAATACTACAATTTTTAGAATAATTTTTTATTAAAATCAATACCTCTTAATACCTCGTCAATGCTCAATATTTATATATGGTGAAATTACCATAATATTATGGTGAAATTACCATGAAAAGAAAAAGCATAGAGGTTTTAAGTTATTTAATAGAAAACAACAATGAAAAAATCAATATAAACAGGATATCCAAGGATCTGAAGATGGATTACAAAAACACCTATAACATAGTCCAAGATCTTGCAAAGCAAAATTTAATTTCCTTGGAAAAATTTGGAAAAAACATTAATTGTGTTTTAAACAAAAAGGCTCATCCTTTGATATTTGAAGCAGAGGAAAGCAGAAGAAAAAAACTTTTAAAAAATAAAAACTTCATGATTTTGTATGAAAAACTAAAATCACTTCCGTTTTCCTTTATATCATTAGTTTTTGGTTCATATGCAAAAGGCAAACCAAGCAAGAATTCTGATATTGATATGATGGTGCTCTGTGAAAAAAACAGGGAAAGGGAGATTGACAATGTCATATCAATACTTCCCTTAAAAATTCATCTTGTTGTTTTAAATTATGAAGAGTTTTTAACTATGGCTAAAAACAAGGAGTTTAGTGTTGTTTCAGAAGCAATTAACAATAATATATTATTAGTCGGGATAGAAGACTATTACAGGCTGATGGAAAATGTTAAGTAAGGAAAGAATAAAAGAAGCAGAGAAAAATATGAAAGATTATTTAGAAGAAGGATTGATGAAGAAGATAAGAGAAGTTGATGAAAATATATTTAATGTCTTTAAAAGGAACTCTGAAGACAGCTTGAAGATTGCAGATTTTTTGCTTAAAAATAACATGTCTTCCCTCTGGGTTATAGTCTGCTCCTACTATTCAATGTATTACATGGCTAATGCTGTTCTTTACAAGCTTGGCTACAAGGTCGGATATAAGATTCCTCATAAAGTGACAAGCGATGCCTTGATTGTCCTTGTTAGAAGCAAACTAAAGGAAAGAATTCTGGAGGAGTTTGAAGAAGCGAGAGACGAGGCTCTTGAGCTGGCAAACGTCAAGGCAGATGAAATTATTGAAAGCTTTGATTTTGAAAGAGTTAAGAGATCAAGGTTCCAGTATGATATGACAGAAACTGTTAAGAATTCCAAGGCTATGACATCTTTAGAAAGAGCCAAAAGATTTTCTTTTGAGATGGAAAAGTTGTTGTTGAAATAAACGAGCCTCGATGCACGTCAATTCTCATAAATGCCTCTCAATAACGTTCAATGCTAATCAATGCCCTTCAATGAAAACAAATGACAATAAATGAAAACAAATGCGCAACAATACAAATAAATAAATTTCAATGATGCTCAATGATTTGATAGAGTCAAAGAAAATGAGTTTTTACACGCTACCGCGTCAAGTTGTACATGGCGTGAGTACGAATAGACGCGTTTTATCAACATACAGTAAAATCGTTTGATTTTCAGCTGAATATCGCTAATTCTGGCCCCTGGGCAATCCCGTGGAAACTACGTAGATTCGATTTATATTTTCTGAATTTCTAATTGTAAGAAGTGAGAAAAGATGGAAAAGAAGTAAGAGAGATTTATAATAGAATAGCAAAAAGATACCACAAACTATCAACCAATGCATTTCTATAAAACCATTAACTTTAGATAACAGTTGTTAACAAATCTTATGCAGGCACCGCTATTTTATGTTCTACTTCTTTAGATTTGAGTTTTTCCAGATAGCTGAAGGATAATTCCAAAGCCGTTTTCATAAGCACTTTGACTCTCGGGTTCTCCCTGTTCAACTGATACATTTCTGCGTTTCCTAAAGTTCTTGTTTTCACGATTATCTCTTTTTTTACCAGCTCTTTCCATATCTTTTCTATGGTTATTCTTGAGATTCCTATTTCATCCGCTACCTGAGTTTTCGAATAGTCAAAGCTAGGGTAAGTTAGAAAGAAATCTAGCACTTTTATGAATGGACTCTCTCCAAATGTTTCTATGAACAATGATTTTTGGTTTGCCATGTAAATCTATAGACTTTTAGACTATTTAAATGTTATACACATAATGTATATTAAATATACATATAATTTAAATATCACCTCTGCCAATATTTATTATGCCTATAAACCTCAAGAAAAAGCTTTCTGACGAAGAATTGGAAGCCATGCTGTTGCATAAATTCATAATAAGAGGTGCATGGCAGGAATATCATATCTATGAAAGTGACGTTTCAAAAGGATTTCCTTCTCACATAAGAAACGATATAATGAAAGCTGCGAAGGAATTGAAAAGAAAAGGATTGTTAATAGCTTTTCCGCACGGCAAGGAGCATGTATGGATCTTGAATAAAGACAAGTCAAATGAAATAATTGATAAAGTTAAGAAATTCTACCCAGAAGAATACATTTAATCAATACCCGTTGATACCCTGCCAATACTCGTCAACATTTAGTTTTTAATATTCTGATTTCTAAATTCCAAGAAGTGAGATGATGACAACCAAATCTTAAAAAATAATAAATGTTAACCATTCTTATGGAAACTCAAATTGTGGTCAAGCCTCCCTTTAGCAGGATAATGAAGAGTGGCAGAGTTCTGTTAATGCCTGACGAAGATGTGGGCGAACATACTACAGACAAAAGAGAAGAACTCATTATTATATTGAATGGTGATGCTGCAATAATAGCAGATGGCGAACCATCCAAATCAGCGAAGGAGAAACATATTTTATAAAAGAAGGCGTTAAGCACAATGTCAAGAACATCTCAGATGAACCTCTTGAATATATTTATGTAGTCAGCACCCTTGATTAAAAACAACTATATAAAATGAATTTTCTAAATTAATTTAGGTGGTTAAATGAATGTTAAAAATAATAGCTTCAAAGAGCAAACAACCAGATCTTTGGCTAAAGCGATTAGTTATAGGATTATAATCATTATCTTGGATTTTACAGTCGTTTATTTTCTAACGGGAAGATTTGATATCGCATTTGGTTTTATGATTGTTAGCAATGTTTATACGACTATAGCATATTACATCCATGAAAGAATCTGGAATAAAATTAAATGGGGTAGAAAAAGAAACACTTAGATGAGTTCGGAAAACCGACTATACTTTCGCATCAACCTCTTTTTTACCAGCTTCTAATTCCTTCTTCTGCTCGGAATCCTCTATAAGCAGCAATGTTTGGAATTCTCCCATATGGGTCTTCTCTTCCTTTGCTATATTCAAAAGAATTTTCCTTATGCCTTCCTTCTCTGCAAGAGATGCCATTTGCTCGTAGAGGTTTATAGCATCTAGTTCAGCTATCATTCCTACTCTAGCTATTTCCTTGTCAATTTCTCCTTTTTTTAACTTATCAATATTAGCTGGCAATTGCGACATCATATTCTTCACCTTCTTAATATTATTATATTTAAAACAAATAATAATTTAAAAATTCAAACATTGAAAATATTCCTAATCCACATGCCTATAAAATTACTAACAATGATAATCAAAATTGCAATTGCAACATGCCATAAAATTGCCTTGTAAGGGTTAACTTTTTCTTCTTTTGCTATAAAATAAGTTAAAATCACAAGCAATGAAATGCCGTAAATAATTGAAACAACCACAGCATAATCTATTGGCAAAAGTGCAACCAATAAAATGAAGGACAATACTATCAAGAACCTCGTCAAAAAATTGTAGAATGTAGAGGCTATAACAACTTTAGTTTTCTTGAGTTCTGATTCTTGGTAAATATGGATTCCTAGTGAATCAGAAATGTTGTCAGCAATAGCAAATAGCAATAACAAGCCAATAATAGTTAGATTTGGATTAATGCTTCTGCTTAAACCAACTATGAATGCCAAACTGGTAACAATAGCTGAAGTGGCACCAAAACTAAAGTTAGTAAGGCGTCTTATCATAAAATATTATACTATTTCCCTATTAATATTAAACTATAGTAACAATGTCAACAACCTAAAGGCAATTCCTCCAATAAAAATCGCAAACACAATCTTGAACACAGTGATAAATGTAGCTTTCTTCCAACCAATCTCCTTGACTAGTACAGCTACTGTTGCTATGCAAGGTATGTATAACATGGTCACTAAAGAAAATACTATCATTTGAACTGGAGTCAGAATCATTGAAAAATTAGTGGTCCCTCCATGAGATGCCAGAGTAATTAACGTCAGTTCTTTTCTCAGAATTCCAGAGATTAAAGCAATGCCGGAAAAAACAGGCAAGCCTAGCCAGTCAACAGTTATAGGTTTCAATATATTCTCTATTGACACCGACAAATTTGTAATATCTAAAATTTTAATTAAAAGGCTAAAGATGATTATAAATGGAAACGCTATGTAGATAAAATCTTTTATTCTGAACCATGCCTGTTTAGCTACTGTCTTTAGATGCGGTATTCGGTAAGGATTCATTTCCATTATTAATTCTGTGGGTTCTCCAGGAAGCACTTTGAAGGCGATTCTACCAAGTATGAAAACTATTATCAAATCTATAGCATAAAGTAAAAATGCCCAGCCTAGCCCGACATACTTTCCCACTAGGCCGAGTATGACAGTTGTAACCGCAGCACATGGTATCAGAGTAGTAACAAAAATTGCTATTAACCTCTCTCTTGGTGTTTCCATTATTCTACACCCTAGGCAAGCTGGGACATTACAGCCATAACCAAGCATTAAAGGTATGAATGCTTTCCCATGCAATCCAATTTTGTGCATAATGTTATCCATTAGAAAGGCTATTCTAGACAAGTATCCTGAATCTTCAAGAAGACCTAATATCAAATAGAAAGGAAATATGTACGGTAACACAATGGTAATACCTGCGATCATACCTTCTATTACCCCCCAAGCTAAATTACTTATTATGCCTGTGCCAAAGAATTGTTCAAAGATATATTGAAATCTCGTGAAAGAATTAACCAAAATATCAGACAAGAAACTGCCAAATGCGAATATGACGTAAAACAATGAAAGTGTGGAAAGGATCATTATAAGATAACCCCAAATGTCATGAGTAGTTATCTCATCCAGTTTATCAGAGAATCTAACTTTAGTGGGGCCTAGAGATACGCAATCATTAAATATTTCGTTCGCAACATCATATCTTTCGGATGCCATGATGCTGAACCTGCTATGACCATGAACAGACTCGAGCTTTTTTGCATCCGTTTCTGCGATTTTTAGAATTTTTGGATAGACCCTCTCCACCATCTTCTTGATTTCATCGTCGCCTTCCAGGAGCTTTATTGCCAAGAATCTTTTAGGATAATCCGACTCTATTTTATCCAAACTCTTGATGATTTTTTGAATTTCTTTTTCGACTTCCATCCCATATTTTATCTCAGGTTTTTTGCAACCTCTCTTAACCAATCTTATAGTTTCATTTACTAGTTCATGGATTCCTTTACCTCGAGTCGCGATTACAGGAATTACTGGAACTCCTAGAATTTTTTGTAATTTTTTTATGTTAATATGCATCTCTTTCTTTTCTGCCAAGTCCATCTGGTTCAAGGCTATTATCATCGGTCTTCCTAGTTCCAGAAGTTGAAGAGTGAAATATAGGTTTCTCTCAAGGTTGGTAGCATCGATGACATTTATCACAACATCAGGTTTTTCTTTTGATATGTATTCTCTTGATATCAATTCTTCCATAGAGAAGGTTGAAAAAGAATAGATGCCTGGCAGGTCTATGACATCAATTGTATATCCTTCATGATAAAGTGTCCCTTCAGCCTTTTCAACTGTTTTTCCAGGCCAGTTGCCAATATGCTGATGTAAGCCAGTCAGGTTGTTAAAGATTACCGATTTTCCTACATTTGCGTTACCTGCTAAGGCAACAGTTATCTTCCTCATTCTTTTACCTTGACTATAATTTTGGCAGCAATTCCATAGCCCAATGCTAGTTTAGACCCTCTAATAGAAATTTCAACGGGGCATAAGTAGCCTTTTTTTTCTATTTTAAATTCTGTATCATATGTTAGACCCATATCAGTTAATTTTTGGATGGCTCTATGTCCCCCCAGAATAGAAACAATGATTCCTTTTTGGCCTTTCTTTAAATCGGTTAGTTTCATTGACTTTTCTGACATACTATAACTATTGTTTTTTTGTATATAATAATTCTATAAAACCAAAAGCTTTAAATATTAATATGAATATATATTCAATATAACTAATGAATTAGTATTCATAATAAAGGAGGCGAAATAAATGTCATGTCCAGGCGGTAAAGTAAGAAGTAAAGGAAAAGGTCGTGGCCTCGGTAGAGGCAAGGGAAAAGGACCTATAGGAATTCCATATAAACAAGAAAGGAGGTGAAAATATGCCAGGTCAAGGGAGAGGTAAAGGACATGGTCCTAGAGATGGAAGAGGTGAAGGAAAGGGGTCCGGATTAGGTACCGGTCCACGTGATACGAGTGGTCCAGGAGGAGGTCCTGGTGGTTGTGAACCTAAATATGAATTAAGAAAAGACAAAGTGGAATTAACTCGATACAAAAAAGATAATGAATAATATATAAAAGGGAGGTGAAATAAATGCCATGGGGAGATGGAACAGGCCCTTCGTGGGCACAAGGAAGAGGTTGGAGATGCTGGAGAGCATCTGGTTATCCAGCTTTCGGAAGAGGATTTTATGGAAGGAGATTTTACTTGGATGAACCAGTAGAGCCAATAATTCTAACAAAGGAAGAGCAGAAGAAGATTTTGGAAGCAGAGTTGAAGGAAATTGAAACAGAAAAACAGGAAATAGAAAATAAGTTGAAAGAGATGGGGTGAGAAAATGCCTAGACCAAGAATATGCAGAAGAGTTTGGTTTGAACCAAACGTGACTTATTTCAAACCAGCAGGAATTAGAATGATTGATCTAGAGGAATCTATACTCACTGTTGATGAGTTTGAGGCAATCAGATTAAAAGATTTAGAGGGATTAGAGCAAGAGGAGTGTGCTAAAAAAATGAACATATCTCAACCAACATTTCATAGGTTAATTTTGTCTGCAAGAAAAAAAATAGCAGATGCCATTGTAAATGCGAAGGCAATCAAGATAGAGGGAGGTAATTTTAAGATGATGCAACCGAGAATTGGAAGAGGACAAGCCATTGGTATGAGAGGAAGGGCAGGGTTTGGCGGACCTTCTGCGTCATGTGTTTGTCCCATATGCGGTTACAAGGAACCAAAGGTAAGAGGTGTTCCATGTATTAAAAGAAAATGTCCAAAATGCGGCAATATGATGATGAGAGGCGATTAAGATTAAAATAGCAGTAAGCTCAAATGGAAAAGACCTTAACAGCAATGTAGATAGCGTATTCGGAAGATGCCCTTACTTTATTATTGTTGAAATCAAGAACAAAAAAATCGTAAAGGTTGAAGCTGTGAAAAATATAAGTGCTGCAAAATCGGGTGGAGCTGGCATTTCTGCCGCACAGTTTGTTGCAGACAAAGATGTGAATGCTGTTGTGGCAGGAAGTATTGGCCCAAGGGCTTTGGATGTTCTTAATCAATTCAAGATCAAGACATACGAAGACAGTGGTTCAATAAAAAAAGTTTTGCAGAAATTCTTAAAATGATATTGGAAGATAAAGATGAAAATCGTAATCCCAACAGATAACAAAAAAGGTTTGGATAATAAGGTAGCGGAACATTTCGGTAGATGTAATACTTACACTTTCCTTGATGAAAAAGGCAAGGTTATTGAGATAATAGAAAACACAAGCGAGCATATGGGAGGTAAAGGTCTTCCAACAGAGCTGATGAAAGAGCATGGAGCAAATGTTCTTTTATGCAAAGGATTGGGCCCTAGGGCTCTTAACCTTTGTGAGCAATATAGGATAGGCGTATATGTTTGTCAGGCAGAAACAGTTAAAGAAATCTTCGAATTATGGAAAAATAAGAGGATTAAAAAGGCGAGTCTTGAAGATGTTTGCGAGGAGCATCGAGCATGAAGGGAGTTTATATTTTATTGATTAATGTTGGCAAGAACTTACAATTAAAAATAGGTTCATTAGGGAAGATAAACTTCGATAAGGGAAAATATGCCTATGTTGGCTCTGCACAAATTAATTTGGAGAAGAGAATAGAAAGGCATATGTCAAAAAACAAAAAGAAGTTTTGGCACATTGATTATTTGCTTGGTAACAAATTTACAAAAATTGTAGATACATTTTATAAAAAATCTGGAAAGTCAGAAGAATGCAGGATTGCAAGCACATTAAGCAAAACCGAGCTTCCTGTTCTAAAATTTGGTTGTTCAGATTGTAATTGCAAATCGCATTTGTTCAAGATAAGAAATTCAGATGCAATTCTCAGATTGGGGTTGGAAGAACTATGAAAATAGCTGTTACTGGTGGAAAAGGTGGTGTAGGAAAATCAATGGTAGCAACTTCTTTAGCAGTTGAATTTGCAAGAAATGAAAAGACTATGCTTGTGGATGCTGATGTAGAATGCCCCAACGACCATCTGTTGCTTTCTGTTAAAAGAAAAAAGTATGTCACAGTTTATCAGCCTATTCCAAAATGGAATTTTAAAAAATGCAATAAGTGCGGAAAATGTGCTTTGGTCTGCAAGCAAGACGCCATAGTTTTCATTAAAGGAAAGTTCCCAGCCTTTGTAAAGGATATTTGCATAGGCTGCAAGGCATGCATTGCTGCGTGTCCTAATAAAGCAATTTCTGAAACTAGAAAGGAAGTCGGGATAATTTACACAGGTAAAAACTATAATGTTTTTTTGGTTTCAGGAGAGCTCAAGCTATGTGAGCTTGCCTCTGGAGAGGTTGTTGCCGAGGTTAGAAAATATTCTGATAAAATCAACAAAAAAATGAAAGCAGAGATAATGATTATAGACTCTGCTCCAGGTGTTGGGTGTCCTGTTATTGCTTCCTTGGTTGGTACTGATTACATAGTTGCTGTAACAGAGCCGACCCCTTCGGCACTACATGATTTAAAAAGAGTCTTGTATCTTGCAAATCATTTTGGAATCAAAAATGGAATTGTTATAAACAAGTCTGATCTTGAAAAAGACTTTTGCTCAAAAATAGAAAAGTTTGCAAAAGAAAATAAAATTCCTGTAATTGGCAAAATTCCCTACAGAAAAGACTTTCTCAAATCAACAATAAAAATGAAACCAGTTGTTGAAATAAACCCAAAATATAGAAAAACGTTTGAAAACATTATTGATGAAATAAAAAGAAAGATTTATATATATTGACAACTATCAATATGTAAATGGTGGTGAGATGAAGGTCTTGAAATTTGGTGCAGTTTGGTGTTCTGGGTGCTTGGTTATGAGGCCTAGATGGCAGGAGATTGAAAATGAGAATCCCTGGCTGAAAAATGAATACTATGATTTTGACAAGGATAAAGAAGCAGTAAAGAAATGGAAAATTGACAAAAATCTTCCAACATTTGTTTTCCTTGACAAAAATGGAAAGGAATTTCTAAGACTTCATGGCGAGGTATCAAAGAAAGATTTGCTGAAAATAATAGAAGAAAATAAGGATAAATAAGATTAGTATGAAGAGAATAATAGTTAGCTTTTTTCTATTTATTATTTTATTGTCTTTGATAAGCAATTTTGTTCTGGCAGAGAATGCTTCTGATAAAGTTAATGTTTATTTTTTCTGGGCTGAAGGTTGCCCTCATTGCGCTAATGAAAAACCTTTTCTGGAAAGTTTGAAACAGAAATACAGTAATTTGGAAGTGCATAGCTTAGAGGTCACAAAAAGCAAAGAGAATGCTGATTTGCTGGCAAGGGTTGGTAGAGAGCTGAATGCTGATGTTTCTGGAGTGCCTTTTACTGTTGTTGGAAAGCAGTATTTTATAGGTTGGTATAATGAAGAAACAACAGGAAAGTCAATAGAAGAAGCAGTCCAATGTGCATTAAAGAATGCCTGTCCTGACATTGTTGGAAGTCTGACTACTTCTGTAACACCCAGCCTGCAACCAAAAAGTGAAATAACTGCACCTGAAAAAATCACTCTGCCTCTTCTCGGAGAAATAGAGACAAAAAATATCTCGTTGCCTATTTTCACAGTTATCATAGGAGCTCTAGATGGCTTCAACCCTTGCGCAATGTGGGTCTTGCTTTTTTTGATTAGTATGCTGCTACATATGAAAGACAGAAAAAGAATGTGGATATTGGGGATAACTTTTCTTGTTGCTTCTGCATTCGTCTATTTTCTGTTCATGGCAGCTTGGTTGAATTTGATTTTGTTTATCGGCTTTATATTCTGGGTAAGATTGCTGATTGCTTTAGTTGCTTTAGCTGGTGGCATTTATAACTTGAGAGAGTATTTTATTAACAAGGATAGTGGTTGCAAGGTTGTTGGAGAAGAAAAAAGACAGAAAGTCTTTGAGAGAGTAAAGAGAATTACCCATGAACAAAAGTTTTGGCTAGCTCTTGTTGGGATTGTGATTTTGGCTGCTTCTGTTAATTTAGTAGAACTAATATGTTCAGCTGGACTTCCTGTACTTTTCACTCAAGTCTTGGCTTTGAATAACCTTGCAGTCTGGCAGTACTATTCTTACATGCTGATTTATATTTTCTTTTTCATGTTGGATGATTTGATTGTCTTTTTCATAGCAATGATTACTTTGCAGTTGACAGGAATAACTACCAAATATACTCGATTTTCCCACTTAATTGGTGGAATAATAATGCTCATAGTAGGAATTTTACTTATCCTCAAACCCGAATTATTAATGTTTGGTTAAACGTGATTGAATGAAAGAAGCAGTTAAAATATTAAAAGCATTGTCGGATGAGACAAGATTAAAGATATTAGAATTTTTACTGAACGGAGAGAAATGCGTGTGCCAGATTTTTCCGCACGTCAAGAGAACCCAATCAACTGTTTCGATTCAGTTGGGAAAATTAGAAGAGTGGGGTATAGTCGAGTCAAGAAGAGAGGGAAAACAAATTTTTTACAAAATCAAAGACTATAGAATTTGTGATGTTTTCAAGGCTTTGGGTTATGCAAAAGGAAAAATCTTGAAAAAATCTATGCAGGATGAGTAAATGATTTATTATGATATTTCTCTATATTCGAATATAAAAATATTTAGAGTTTAAAACTATGAAAAGTGGAAACTTTGTCAAACTCTTGGCATGTCATGAAAGTAAATGAAGTGATGCATTCTTTAGACGTTACTCATGAAGGCTTAACCCATAAAGAAGTTCAAGAAAGACAGAAAAGGTATGGCTATAATGAATTAAAAGAAAGAAAAAGAAGAACTGCATTTCAAATATTTTTTGACGAATTCAAGGATATTTTCGTCATTTTATTGATTGTCGCGGCAGTGTTTTCTGCCATCATAGGATATCACGAATCAAACATTAACGCAGGCGAAGGATTTGAAACATATTCTGATGCAATAACAATTATTGTCATCGTCCTTCTCTGTGTAATAACAGGTTTTGTTCAAGAATACAGAGCTGAAAAAGCCATGCAAGCCTTAAAAAAATTAGCTGCTCCAAGAGCAATAGTCATAAGGAATGGAAAGGAAATAATAATATCAGCGAGAGAAGTTGTCCCTGGCGATATTTTAGTTTTAGAAACTGGGAATCGCATCCCTGCTGATGCTTATCTAATCAAAGCAATTGAACTTAAAACAGATGAAGCAATTTTGACTGGAGAATCTAATCCTGTAAAAAAAGAAGTTACAGTCCTAAGAGAGAAAGTTCCTATAACAGAAAGAAAAAACATGATTTTTTCTGGTACTCATGTGGTTTATGGTAGGGGAAAGGCTGTAGTCGTTTCTACAGGTATGAATACAGAGTTTGGCAAGATAGCCGAAATGATTCAAACTACTGAAGAGGTGGAAACTCCGCTTAAGAAGAAACTTAATAAGTTTGCAAAAAAGGTTGCAAAAATAGTTGTAATAATTTGTGTAGTAATTTTTGTAATTGAAGCATTTAAAGTTTTAAGAGAAGGGTTAAAAATAGAAGGGCTTATTCAGGCTTTTATGTCTTCAGTTTCTTTAGCGATATCTGCTGTTCCAGAAGGGTTGCCAGCTGTAGTCACAATTTCCTTAGCTTTAGGTGCAAGAGAATTTGCAAAAAGGAATGCTATTATAAGAAAACTTTCTTCGGCAGAAAGTTTAGGGGCAGTCACGTTTATATCCTCCGACAAAACCGGAACCCTAACAAGAGGTGAAATGACAGTTAAAAAAGTTTTTGTTGGTGGTCAAATTTTCGATGTTACTGGAGTTGGATATGAACCAAAGGGAAAATTTTATCTTAAAAATAAAATTATAAAACCAAGCAAATATCTCTTGCTTCTCCTGAGAATAGGTGCTCTTTGCAATAATGCAAAGTTAGAGAAAGATGAGGAAAATGGCACATGGAAAATTCTAGGTGACCCAACCGAAGGAGCACTAATTGTTTCTGCAGAGAAAGCTAGACTAGGGGAACTCGAAGAATTATATCCAAGAATAGATGAAATTCCTTTTACTTCTGAAAGAAAAAGAATGACAATCATTCGTCTTATCGATAAAGAAAATTTTGCTTACATGAAAGGTGCTCTAGAAGTTGTTTTGGAAAGGTGTAATTATATTCTTGAAAATGGGAAAGAAAATAAATTGACTCGAAGTAAAAGAGAGAAAATTTTAGAAATGAATGAAAAACTTGCTAATGAAGGTTTACGTGTCCTTGCTATGGCATACAAAAAGTTGCCAAGAAAAGCAAAAGAATTTGATGAAAAAAATGTGGAGGAAAATCTTGTTTTCGTTGGTTCGCAAGGAATGATTGACCCAGCAAGAGAGGAAGCTATAGAAGCAAACAGAAAGTGTCAAAAAGCCGGAATAAAAACAGTGATGATAACTGGTGACCACAAACTAACAGCCATAGCAGTAGCAAAGGAAATAGGAATTATGAAAGAAGGAGATTTGATTTTAACTGGGGAGGAATTGAATAAGATAAAAGATGAGGAATTTGAAAAAATTGTAGAAAAAGTTAGCGTTTATGCTAGACTTTCACCCGAGCATAAGCTTAGAATTGTTAAGGCACTGCAGAAAAAGGGGCATATTGTAGCGATGACTGGAGACGGCGTAAATGATGCTCCTGCAATTAAGGCTGCGGATGTTGGAGTAGCTATGGGAATTTCAGGAACTGACGTGACAAGAGAAGCTTCTGACTTGATTTTAACTGATGATAATTTTGCAACTATAGTTAATGCTGTAGAAAGGGGAAGGATAATTTACAATAACATCCGCAAATATGCTAGATTTTTGATTTCCTGTAATTTTGATGAACTTCTGGTTATTGGTATGTTTGCTATATTAGGCGGAATATTTGGAGAAAAATTGTTTCCATTGCCTTTGCTTCCCGCAATGATACTTTGGATAAATTTAGTTACTGATGGTGCTCCCGCTATTGCTTTGGCAACAGAACATCCTGATGAGGATGTAATGGAAAGACCTCCGAGAAAGCCAGAAGAAGGAATATTACATGGAATGGGTGCTTTCATTATTGCTTCTTTTCTCTTGCAAGCAATCGGAACAGTACTAGTGTTTTCATTGGAATATTATATATGGCCTGCTCATGGTTTTGGAACTGAAGCAACTCTAGCCGAAGCAAGGACTGCTGCTTTTATTCAAGCAGCTATGTTTGAACTTTTCATAGTTTGGAATTGCCGCTCAGAGAAGCGAAGCGTGTGGAGAATGGGGAAAGATGCTTTCAAGAACAAATTTTTTGTCATCGCAACTTTTGCTTCAATGTTCTTGACATTGGGAATAACTTACATACCAATCACTCAGCAAATGTTCCACTTAGTTCCGTTATCTTTAACCGACATAGCTTATGTTTTGGGCGTAGCTAGTTGGGGATTATTTGTACTTCCAGAAGTTTTCATGAAAAGAACCAAATAAAGAAAGATTTATATATTTGAATATATGAATACATTTGATATGGTAACAAAGATTTTTAAGGCACTTTCAGATTCTACAAGATTAAAGATAGTGGAGCTTCTAGAAAAAAAGGATATGTGTGCTTGCAAGTTTGTTTCTATTACTGGAAAAGCTCAACCAACTGTATCACAACATCTAAAAGTTCTTGAGAATTCAGGCATAGTAAAATCGAGAAAAGAGGGAAAAATGGTCATTTACTCTCTTGCAGATTCGAAAATTATAGATGTAATAAAAGCAGCAAAGGTGACAAAAAGATGATTTATTATGATATTGCTATAAAAGCAGTTTTTGCTGGTTTCTATGCTCTTATAGACTATTTGGGTGCCCATGTTTTGACATGTTTGGTTCCAGCATTCTTCATAGCAGGTGCTATGTCTGCCTTGCTTCCAAAGGATAAAATAACAAAATACCTTGGAAGAAATGTTCCAAAATACAAAGCTTATCCATTATCTGTAGTAGCTGGATTGCTGCTTGCAGTTTGTTCTTGCACCATACTGCCATTGTTTGCTGGAATAAAAAAGAAGGGTGCTGGCATAGGACCTGCCATAGCTTTTCTATATACTGCTCCTGCCACTAACCTTTTGGCAATAATATTCACAGGAAGCGTTTTAGGATGGGATTTAGCCGCCTCCAGAATAATACTTTCAGTAACATTTGCAATTATTATAGGCATCATAATATCTTCTTTTTTCAAAGAAAAAGATGGTGAAGATAAGAGTTTAGTTTCTGAGCCAGTAAAAAAGAAAGAGAAATCTGATGGCATAGACAAGATATCTTTCAAGGATGGCGTTCTGAGAACATTAAAAAAGTATTACTTGCTTATATTTTTTGCAACATTGTTTACAATACTGATTTTTGGGGCATCAAAAATAGGAGATGAAATAAAGACAATAGGACTGGTAAGTCTGATTTCTTTATTGCTGGTGGAACTTAAATTTTATTTCAAGAAAGATGAAATAAAAAGCTGGTTGAAGGAGACTTGGACATTTTTCAAGACTATATTTCCATTACTTTTAGGGGGCATTTTCGTTGCAGGTGTTTTAACATCTTTGATACCAGAAAACTCTTTGGGTAATTATGTTGGTAGCAATACGGTCTTTGCTAACTTAGCTGCTGTTTTGTTTGGGGTGTTTATGTACTTCCCGACTTTGGTAGAAGTTCCGATGGCAAAAATGTTTTTAGGACTTGGAATGGCCAAAGGACCTTTGTTGGCTTATCTATTGGCTGATCCAGTAATATCATTGCCGAGTATACTTGTTGTAAGAAAAATAATGGGAACTAAGAGAACTTTAGCATATGCTATTTTGATAACAATATTTTGCACCTTGGCTGGTTTGATATACGGGTTTTTTGTGGGGTGATTAAGTGAAAGCATTATTTGTTTGTTTTGGCTGTTTGTCAAATACTGGAAGATTGACTGGCATAGCAGGACTAAAAGCTATAGAAAAAATAGGCATAGAAAAAGCAAATATCTTTTGTTTAGGAGCTTTAGCTACCAAAGGTAAATTAGTAATTGATAAAACAAAGGAAGCAGAAAAATAATAGTTGTAGATGGTTGTCCTTTAAAGTGTGCAAAGAAAATAGTAGAAGATTCAGGTTTCAAAATTGACCATTATATAAATTTGGTTGAGAATTTAGGCTTTCAGAAAGGAAAACCTTTAGACTATACTGAGAAAGATATTGAAAAGGTTATGAGTGAGATTTTGAATTTTTTAAAAGGTGAGTAAAATAGTGAAAGAGGACAAGACCGCTGAAGTTATAACATCTCTTGAAAAATCTTTAGGCAATCCTATCTTCAGGTCTGTTCTAAAATTTGTTTCTGGAAAATGTAGAAAATGCGATAGAGATAGGCTTGAAGAAGCTTTGAAGCTGTATGTTGGTTCTAAAAAAGCTAGTAGTTGGGATTGTAGGATTGCGTCATTCTTAGTTGGAAAGAGTTTAAAATACGGTGTGAAAGCATTTGGGGCAGAGATGGATGAAAGTCTTATAGAATATTTAAAAGATGAAACAACTCAAAAAGGCATTGTTAATGTGATAAAAGGAATAGCTGAGTATGGTATAACAAAACCTCAAAAACTTCATGCTCCTTTTCTTGTTGTTTGGGATTATACTAATTCATGCAATCTAAATTGTAAACATTGCTACAAAAAAGCTGGTAAACCTGCTGCAGATGAACTTTCTACGAAAGAAAGAAAAAACGTTATTAATCAATTAGCAGAAGCAGGTGTTGTTGCTATTGCTTTTTCTGGTGGAGAGCCTTTAACTCAAAAAGATTTCTTTGACGTAGCTAAATATGCTAGTAGAAAAGGTATGTATGTTTCTTTAGCAACAAATGGAACTTTGATTAATAAAGATATGGCAAAAAAAATTAAACAATCAGGAATCAAGTATGTTGAAATAAGTTTAGATGGAACAGAGAAAACACATGATAAGTTTAGAGGAGTAAAAGGCGCTTGGAAAAGAACAACAAAAGGTATAAAAAATTGTGTTAATGCTGGTTTAATGACATGTGTAGCGACAACCGTTACAAAATATAATTATAATGAAATTCCTAAGTTGATTGATTTATCAATAAAACTTGGAGCAGAAAGATTCATAGCATTTAATTTTATCCCGACAGGAAGAGGAAAAGATATAATTGACATGGATATAACACCAGAGCAAAGAGAGAAACTCTTGAATTTCCTATATGATAAACTAGAAGAAGGTAAAATAGAAGTTTTTTCAACAGCACCACAGTTTGCTAGGATTGCTTTAGAAAGAATAAAAACAGGTAAAGGGAAAAAAATTGCACCTACACATTTTTCTGCGGTTCCTTTAGAAGGAAAAACAATTACTTTGGCTCAATTTATTGGAGGATGTGGTGCTGGCAGATTGTATTGCGCAATAGAACCTAATGGCGATATTCAACCTTGCGTTTTCATGCCGATAAGGGTTGGAAATGTGAAAGAAGGTTTTGAAAAAGTATGGCACTCTTCTTCAATTTTAAAACAACTAAGAGACAGATCAAGATTAAAACAACATTGTGGTACGTGTGAATACAAATTTGTATGTGGAGGATGTAGGTCAAGGGCTTACGCTTATTTAAATGACTTGAATGCTCCAGATCCTGGTTGTATATATAATAAAAATATCTAAATTCGATAGAGGAAGGGGTGAAACAAAATGAAAATAGAAATATTGGGTTCCGGCTGTCCTAAATGTAAAGCTACCGAGGAAATAGTTAAAAAAGTTGTCAAAAAACTTGGAGTAAAGGCAGAAGTAGGACATGTTTATGATATAGATAAGATGGCAGAATATGGAGCGATGCTGACACCAGCAGTTGCAATAGACGGTAAGATAAGAATCGAGGGAAAGGTTCCAACAGAGAATGAAGTAGAAAAGATAATCAAATAATCAACACTCTATCGAATATAATGAATATTACATCTTTAAAGAATTCTTCCTAAAGCAACTATAAAGAGTATTCCAATAAAATTAAAAATAAAAGTTAATAATATAAATT
>Ga0315282_10006650_pt1 | contig 19257 bp, 15 predicted proteins | sample YL17G07_20_MG_FD_203693 | JGI IMG/M metagenome (GOLD analysis project Ga0315282, IMG submission 203693) | Sediment microbial communities from Yellowstone Lake, YNP, Wyoming, USA - YL17G07_20 | ecosystem: Environmental > Aquatic > Freshwater > Lake > Sediment | place: USA: Wyoming | collected... | reverse complement strand
GTAATGTGAGGGCGGATGGCCAGGCCGCAAGCTCAATCAGACACGCCACCCCCACGGCGCGAATCATCGAGAGCGGATCAGTCGGCGGCCAAGAGCCGTTTCCGATTCATTGACTTTGCCGTAAACCAGCGACTATAATCCCCGCGGGTCGAAACGCTATGCGCGAAGCGGTCATCATTGCCGCCGTTCGCACCGCCATCGGCAAGTTTCAAGGTTCGCTTTCCCCCTTTTCCGCCGTCGAGTTGGGAGCTAGCGTGGTGCGCGAAACCGTGTGCCGGGCGGGTATCGAGCCTAGCCAGGTTGACGAGATCATTATGGGCAATGTGGTCTCGGCGGGGCTCGGACAGAACCCGGCTCGGCAGGCGGGCTTGAAGGGTGGGCTCCACCACCGCGTCGCGGCGATGACCATCAACAAGGTCTGCGGCTCGGGGCTGAAGGCCGTGGCGCTGGCCGCGCAGGCGATTCAGACGGGCAATGCAGAAATCGTTGTCGCCGGCGGCATGGAGTCCATGACCAACTGCCCATACCTCCTGCCGCAACTCCGGCAGGGCTGCCGGCTAGGTCACGGCAAGGTTCTGGACTCGATGATTACGGACGGCCTGTGGGATGCCCACGAGGATTTCCACATGGGTATGACGGCGGAGTTGGTGGCCGAGAAGTACAAGATCTCCCGCGAGCGCCAGGACGCCTACGCCTTCGAGAGCCATCGGCGCTCGATCGACGCCATCAAGAGCGGCCGGTTCAAGGACGAGATTGTTCCGGTCGCCATTCCGCAGAAGAAGGGCGAGCCGGTCCAGTTCAGCGTGGACGAATCACCGCGCGAGGATACGTCACTCGAGGCGCTGGCCCGCTTGAAGCCCGTCTTCAAGCCCGACGGCACCGTGACCGCTGGCAACGCCCCCGGCACGAACGACGGCGCGGCGGCGCTCGTGGTCGCCTCGGCCGAGAAGGCGCAGGCACTGGGCAAGCAACCGCGGGCACGGATTGTCGGGCAAGCGGTGAGCGGCGTCGCGCCCCGCTGGGTGATGATGGCGCCGGTGGACGCAGTGCGGTCGCTGCTCGGGAAGGTCGGCTGGAAGTTGAAGGACGTTGAGCTCTTCGAGCTGAACGAAGCTTTTGCGGTTCAGGCCGTCGCCGTGATTCAGGCGTTGGGCCTCGACCCGGCCAGAACCAACGTGAACGGTGGCGCGGTGGCGCTGGGTCATCCCATCGGGGCTTCCGGGGCACGCATCCTGGTCACCTTGCTCTACGAGATGGCCCGACGCAACGCGCGGCGCGGTATCGCGGCGTTGTGCCTCGGCGGCGGAAACGCGGTGGCCCTGGCCGTCGAGCGAGAAGCTTGATCCATTGAATTCCTGGGAAGAAAGGATCCTGCTATGCTAGAAGAACGAACCGACAAGACCAAGGCGATTGACCTCGCCATGATCCAGATTGAAAAGCAATTCGGCAAAGGCTCGATCATGCGGCTGGGCTCGAAAGAGGCCCTGGTCCCGGTGGAAGTGATTCCGACAGCGTCGGTTTCTTTCGACGCGGCCACGGGAGTGGGTGGCATGCCGCGCGGCCGGGTGGTGGAGATATTCGGGCCTGAATCGAGCGGCAAGACCACGATTGCGCTGCACGTGGTGGCGGAAGCGCAGCGCCGCGGCGGTATGGCAGCTTTTGTGGATGCCGAACACGCCCTGGACGCCGCCTACGCCAAGAGACTCGGCGTGGACGTGGACAACCTGCTGGTCTCCCAACCCGACTACGGCGAGCAGGCGCTGGAAATCGCCGAGGCCCTGGTACGCTCGAACGCCGTAGACGTCCTGGTGATCGATTCGGTGGCGGCGCTGGTGCCCAAGGCCGAACTCGACGGCGACATGGGAGATTCCTTGCCGGGGCTGCAAGCCCGCCTGATGTCGCAGGCGCTGCGCAAGCTGTCGGGAATCGTCTCCAAATCGAAAACCTGCCTCATCTTCATCAACCAGATCCGGGAAAAGATTGGCGTCATGTTCGGGAACCCCGAGACCACCAGCGGCGGGCGCGCCCTGAAGTTTTACGCCTCCATGCGCGTGGATATTCGGCGCATCGCCTCTATCAAGGACGGCGACCGGGTGATCGGCAACCGGACCAAGGTAAAAATCGTGAAAAACAAAATTGCCGCTCCCTTTCGCGAGGCAGAATTTGATATCCTGTACGGCGAGGGGATCTCGAAGGAAGGCGACCTGATCGACGTCGCCGCTGAACGGAACATCTTGGAGAAGAGCGGCGCGTGGTTCTCTTTCGCCGGGGAACGCATCGGGCAAGGGCGCGAGAATGCCCGGCAGTTCCTGCGGGAAAATCCGGACGTGCGGCGGAAGCTGGAAACCGAAGTCCGCAAGGCATTGAATCTGCCGCTGCCACCCGAGCTCGCCACTCAGGAAAGTGCAGGTCCGGCGCGCGGGAAGAAGTAGGAACGTGGCGCCTTTGCCGGCTCGTTGAGCCGGAGCCTTCGCCGACAAGTCTGTAGGGGCGGAGGCAGGCGCGGTTCAAGTTAGCGGGAATGCTCCCTGAATGACCGGCGCCAGGGTCGGCGGGGAGCAAGAAATAGTTCAGTCAATCAAAGGAGGTTTTGAAACCCATTGCGTAAGAAGATTGCCATCCTGGCCGTGGCAGCCTTCTGGCTGTTGAGCACCCACCTTCTACCGGGTTCCGCCCCTCCAGCGCAGCAGAGCCGCAAAGCGTCAAGCCCACATTCCAAGGCCGCAGTTCGCCCCACGGGTCGCTCCACTGCCCTCGGCAAGACTTCCACATCTAAGCGCACGAGTACCAGGCGCCGCCGGCAAAGACGCAATCCCTGGCGCGTTAGCTCTTTCGGAGAACCTACTGCCGGGGATGACCCCGCGGGCGAGGATGCCGCCGTGCGCGAAGCAGCCATCGAGGCCTTGGGGAATTGGAATGGGAGTGTTGTGGTTGTCGATCCGAACACCGGACGCATCCTCTCCATCGTCAATCAACAACTGGCGCTCGGGAGCGCCTTCACCCCCTGCTCGACGTTTAAGCCCGTGGTGGCCTTGGCCGCGCTGAAGGAAGGCCTCATCACGCCCGAAACGGAACTCCGCGTCGGGCGCCGCAGGCGCATGAACGTCACCGACGCGCTGGCGCATTCGAACAATTCCTTCTTCTCCAAGCTGGGGCAGCAGTTGGGATTCCGCCGCCTCGCCGAATACGCCCGGGCATTCGGCTTTGGCCAGAAAGCAGGCTTGGACATCCCCGGCGAATCACCCGGTCGCTTTCCTGCGCAGCCTCCCAAAGACGGCAGTGTGGGGTTCATGTCGAGCTACGGCAAGAACATTGAGGTCACGGCGCTGCAAATGGCCGCGGTGATTTCCGCCATCGCCAACGGCGGCACCCTCTATCATTTGCAGTATCCGCGCACGCCGGAGGAGATCGCCCAGTTCGAGCCCAAGGTTCGCCACCAATTGGACGACCTCGCTGAGCACTTCCCGCAAATCAAGGAAGGCTTGGCGGCGGCGGTCATTTACGGTACCGCCCGGCTGGCTTACGATCCCGAAGAACAGATCTACGGGAAAACTGGAACCTGTAGTGAAGACGGCGCGCGGCTGGGCTGGTTCGTTTCTTACGCCAACGAGCAGCAGCCCAAGTATGTGGTGGTGGTTCTGCTGCGGGGCGGGCGGCTGATGTACGGCCCCCACGCCGCCGAGATCGCCGGCCGACTTTACCGCGGCCTGCGCCAAAGAGAGCAGCCTGCTACTCAGGCGAGCCGCATCAACTTACCTTTCAGCCAATCCCAACCTTAATGAGGCTCGGCGGGGCCTGCGTCAGACCTTCTCGAGGGCGATTTCCAAATCGCGGATGATGTCGCGCCAATCTTCCAATCCCATGGACAGCCGGACGCCCTCCGGGTGCATGCCGAAAGCGCGCTTCTGCTCGTCAGGCAGCGCCGAATGCGTCATCGTAAAAGGATGTTCGATGAGGGTCTTGATCTGCCCCAGGCTGACGGCGAGCGTAATGGTGTACGCGCGCTCAGCCAGGTAGTCCACCAGCTTCTCGGCTCTGGTTTGCTGGCCGTCAGTCCCCTTCAGGACGAAGTAGAGCATGCTGCCCGGCGCAAACTTGCCGTCAGGGTCCAGCATTTGCCGGTGCGCGAGCGCTTTCTGGGGGAAGTTGTCCGCGCCGGGATAGTTCACGCTGGCTACCTTGGGGTGGTCGCTCAAGAACTTCGCCACCCGGAGTGCCGTCTTCTGCTGGTTGACCATGCGCGTCGCCAGCGTCGGCAAGCCGTAAACCAGGATGGCCCAAGCGCTGCGCGGCGCGAGCACGCCGCCGAAATCCTTACGGAAAAGCATCAGGTGGTTGTACCAGTCGGTCGCAGCGATGACCGCGCCTCCGCCGTCGGTTCCGAACCCGCCGATGTCCTTCGTCAAGCTCTCGACAACGATGTCTGCCCCCAGGCTCAGGGGCCGCTGGCAAAAAGGCGTGGCAAAGGTGTTGTCCACGATGACCAGCACACGATCCCGCTCCTCCCGGTGGGCGTTGACCTCGTCCGCGACGCGGCGGATCGCCGCAATGTCAACCAGCTCCATCGTCGGATTCAGAGGTGTCTCGAAATAGAGGACGCGCGTCGCCGGCGTCACGAGGCCCAGCAGCGACTCAGGCTTCCGGAAGTCCTCAAACCGCACCTGCATCCCAAAGCGCGGCAACCAGTTGGTCATCAGGCTGTACGTGCACCCGTAGAGAATCTGATGGGCCAGCACCTCTTGTCCCTGGCGCAGCGTCGCGCTCAAAGCCGCACTGATGGCCGCCATCCCGCTGGCGAAAGTAACAGCAATCTCGCCTCCCTCCCCGTAAGCGAGGTTCTCTTCCAGCATCCCGCGCGTAGGCTCGTCCAAGCGGTCGTAAATGTAGATGGGGATGTGGCCGCTCAGGGCCTCGTCGGCCGAGGCAAACTGCACGAAGCCCTGCGCCCCGCGATGCAGCGAGCTCAGCCGGAACGCCGTGGAATGCGAAACCGGAGGAATGACGTGGTGGTTGTAATCCCACTTCTTGCTTTCAAAGTTCCCGTGAATCAAGTGGGTGCGCATTCGATAGTCTTCTTTGCGGGCATGACGTTTGTGGGTTTCCATGACAACACCTCCCGGGCGCGAGTTGGCACGCGTCTAAGACATCATCTAGCACGCCTTAGGCCGGTGGGAAAGAGCCATCTAGAGGGGGGCGACTTTGTGTCAGGCTGGACTCACGGCGACCCGTTGGGGCCCCAGGCTAGAAAGCGGGGCGACCCCGCCCCACTCGCCGCGGCGGGCCGGTGCCAGTCCGGGTAGTCTCTACAGGCCTTCCAGGATCCGTCCCAGCTCCGGCAGGAGCGTGATGCGTGGGCAGGTGGCGTGGGGGTAGGCGCCGACGCGGTCGATAAGGACGCCGCGCAGGCCGGCGAGTTCTGCTCCGCCCATGTCGGTGGCGTTGGTGTCGCCCACAAACAGGGCTTCGGCGGGTCTAACTTTGGCGCGGCGGAGCGCCATCTGGAAAATTTCCGGATGGGGCTTCTCCACGCCTACGATGGCCGAATCTAGAACCGTATCAAAGTGCCGGACTAGTCCGACGCGCCCGAGTTGCTCCTCCGCCGTACCGATGGAGTTAGAGATGACGCCCAGAAAGTAGCCCTGCGCGCGCAGCGCTTCCAGGAACGGCGGCGTTTCGGGCAAGACCTGCGACCAGAGTGTGATGTCCCTGAAACCGTCGACGACGCGCTGCGTCATCCGCGACCGCTTCGCTTCCGGAACGCCAACCCGTTCCACTAGCGCCCGCAAATACTCACCCCAGTAATAGGGGTCGATGATCCGGGGCACGACCCCCTGGCGAATTTGCGGCCAGAGCCACTCGTCAAGTTTCTGCTTTCCTATACGCTCCGCCGCGTAGAAGTCTTCGGCTATCGTCGGATACCCCTGCGCCGTGAGATCTGCCGCCAGTTCTTCCACGCGGGGATAGATAAGTGTATTGCCGGCATCAAAGAAAATCGCTCGGAGCGGAGAAATCATCCTGGGCACCTGTGAAAAATCTGAGGGCACCGCATACTGCACCCCTGATTGTTCCCACCTCGTGAATTATACCAGCCATCGCCCGGAATTGGCCGGTCGCGCGAATTTCCTTGACCGACTTTGCACGTGTTCTTACAGTAGGAAGAAGATGAAGAGTATGTTCTTGACCGGTCGCCGCAGCCTGACACGCAAGGTTTTTCTTCTCGCGATGCTGTTCTGCCTGACGGCGCTTTTGGGCTGGAGCCGGCTCGACGCTGAGGAGAAGCATCCTGCCGCGAAAGTGACCCCTTCCCCCGCCTCCGCGCCACGCAACGAGAAGCCGGCTCCTCACCCCGCGTCTGCGCAGGAGGAATCCGAGGCTCTCGACAAGGCTTTGGAGGTGTCATCCAACGACCCGCAGGCCCTGATCAGGAGCCTGGAAGAATTCCTCGTGCGTTTCCCGAGCAGTACGCGGCGCGAACAAGTCCTTCGAACCATTTACAGACTAGCCCTGCAAGCCAATGACCCGCGCAAGGCGGCGGCCACGGCGGAGAAACTGCTGGAACTCAGCCCGGACGACCCCGACTTGCTGAGCGCGCTCGTGGACCTGCTTGGCCGGCAGAACGACGCCGCGAGTCGCCAGAAGGCCATTGGGTACGCGACGCGCTTCATCGCCCACGCCGAGAAGCTGGCCGTGGAGCCCAAGCCGCCGGACGTCTCAGAGGAGAAATGGAGCGAGATGGGCGCGCTGCTGCGCGCCACGGCGTATTTCGTCCGCGGCAAGGTCTATGCCAAGTCTGGTGACAGCGAGAAGGCAATCGCCGACGACGAAGCGAGTCTGGCGGCCTACCCCTCGGCGCCGGTGGCAGAACATTTGGGCGACATGGCCGCAAAAAGGGGTGAAACCGACCGGGCTATTGACGCCTACGCCACGGCCTTCGCGTTCCCCGACAAGGCCCCAGACCCCCCGCGCCGCGACCTGTTGCGGAAGAAACTGGGGAGCGCCTACGTTTCGAAATATCAATCCGAGAAAGGCCTCGGTGACCTGATCCTCGCCCGGTGCGACGAACTGGTCCGTTCGCTCAAGTCGCGTCTTGCGGCCAGGACCAGACCCAACGTTGGCGTCCCCGACCCGCTCGAATTTGTTCTCCAGCGGCTGGATGGCTCCGAGGTAAAGCTCGCCGACTACCGTGGCAAAATCGCGGTGCTGGATTTCTGGGCGACGTGGTGTGGCCCGTGCCGCCTGGAGGGCCAGCTCCTCGAACGTGTGATGGAGGCCTTCCGCCAGAACCCCGCCGTGGCCTTCCTGGCGGTGAACGTGGACGAGGACCGGGCCGTCGTGCCCGACTTCGTGAAAGAGGAGAAGTGGGCCACGCCGGTGGTTTACGCCCAGGGTCTCGACCAACTGCTGGGTGTCCGCGCCTTACCCACGGTCCTGATTCTCGATCCGGAGGGCCGCGTGGCCTTTCGTCAGACGGGCTTAGACCCCACGAGCTTCGCCCAAACGGTGGAAAAGAAAGTGCGCGAGGCGTTGGCGCAGTCCAGCTCGCCTGCCCCTGCCTCTCGCTGAGCCTGGCTGTTACGCGGTCGCAGCTCGAGACAACTCCGCGAAAAGTTGCTGTCGTTCGTCGGCGGGCAGAAACGCCGCCCGGATGGCATTTTCCGACAACCGGACGAGTTCCTCGCGCGGGAGGCCGAATTGTCTTGCGGCCAGCGCGAATTCGCCTTCCAAGCTGGTGCCGAACATTGCCGGGTCATCCGAGTTCAGGGTGACGATTAGGCCACTCGCCAGGAATTGGCGCAGGGGATGGTCTTCCAGCCGACGAAGCACCCCGGTAGCCAGATTGCTGGTGAGGCAGACTTCCAGGGGGATCCGCCGGTCGCGCAGCAGGGCCATCACCTCCGGGTCGCGGGCCGCAGTCAGGCCGTGGCCGATCCGCTCGGCGCCGAGCAACTCCACTGCCTGGCGGACGCTCTCCGGCCCCACCGTTTCACCCGCGTGGGCCGTGAGGTGGAACCCCGCTTCCCGCGCCTCGCGATAAATCTCCGAGAACAGTCCCGCCGGGCCGCGCGCTTCGTCCCCGCCGATCCCCAAAGCCACCACGCCCCGCGAACGAAAGCGCTCTGCCCAGCGGAGAACCTCCCGGACATGCTCAGTCCCGAAATGCCTTACGGCGTCGAAAATCCAGTTGACGCGTACCCCCCACCGCGCCTGCGACTCCTGGGCAGCCTCCGAGACGGCAGCGAAAATGGCCTCCACGGATTGCTTCTTCCACAGGACCACGCCCGCGGAAAAGGTGACCTCGGCGTATTTCACGTTTTGCGCTTTCAGCCACTCCAGGAGCCGCGTCGTGGCTAGCGCATAGTCCTCGGGGGTCTCCAGCAGCAGCGTGGCCGCTCCGAAAGACACCAGGAATTGCTGGAAGCTCCCGTAACGGAAAGCCTGCCGAGAGCGCCTCCAGATCCAATAAGCGGTTCCTATCCTTCGCAGCCAGCCCTTGGTGCGAGCCAGCTCGCGCAGCGTCTCCGGCTGGACGCTGCCTTCCAGGTGAAGGTGCAGTTCGACCTTAGGCAGCCGGGCAATGAATGATTCGAGGGAGGGCGTGATGTCCACGGTAGGTTTCAGGCGAGTGCCGTGATTCCTGCTCGGCGCTTAGCCCCTGACACCTGACACCCGGCACCAGAAACCCAGTTATTGTCCCGGAAGGGCCGGGCGTCCGGCATTGAGCCACGCCGTGTACCAGTAAGAGCCGGCATCGTGGGCGGCGGCGTTGAGCTCCCGCACGGCGGTGGAACCGATCTGCGAATAGAAGCGGTCAAAATAGTCGTCGTTGAAGTCCCGCCGGCCCTCCAGGGATTGCCGATCCCAGAGGAGAACCTGACTAACCCAGGTGTTGGATTCCAAGACAGCTTGAAAAGCGTACTCCGTCGGGTCGTCAATTTTGGCGGCAGGCACGGGACGAAAAATGAAAAATCCCTGGTAGCGGTCGATGAGGCTCACGCCAAACCGTGTCGCCAGCCCCATCTGGCCGGTCAACTGCCCGTCGAAGTTCGCCGTCGTGTGGAGAGGGTCATGCGCGTCGGCCACGTAATGGGCAAGGGCGGCCGCGTTAAGCTTGACTTCATACCAGTTCTGGGCCTTCAGCGCGTCGGTCAGGCGCTTACTGTACTGCCCGATCTGCCAAGGGAGGACTCCGTTCCGGTTGATTCGGCCCAAGCCGAGTTGTCCCTTCGCGCTTTCGTAGGAGTGCGGCAGGTTCAGGTAGGGAAACATGCCGTACTTGTCCAGATATATGTAATGCCGCAGGCGCTCGTAACGGTCCTTTTTCATCCACTCAACGGGGTCGTTGGCATGCTCAATGAGGAATTGCCGGTTCGACTCGAAGAAAGCCCGGATTTCGGGTGGAAGGGTCTCGACGGCCCAGTTGTTCACCAAGCGGTGGGCCGATGGACCCCAGGCCAAGGCGGTGCTGCTCGTGGCCAGCCAGACGAACAGAGCCTGCCCAACGAATCGGGAGAGGAATCTTACCGCCGTTGGGAATCGCCGGAGGCGCGCGAATTCAGCGAGTCTCATCACGGTCAGCTCAGCGCAAGAAAACCGGCCGAGAGAATTCTACCGCAAATCGTCCTCCCTGTCGCCGTCAAGTCGGGGGGATCAGTACGTGGACTCCGCCGCCGGGCCGAATCCTCACGCGGGTGCTCGGGAGGTACTTCCCGAAAGTCATCCCGCCTGACCCTGGATGCCGGGGTGAGCGACATCACCGGGGGCAGCCGCCCGAGGGGAACTCCCGAACTCGCTCCGCTTCTTGCTGTAGCTGAAATAAATCACGAGGCCGACCGTCAACCACACCACGAACCGCGCCCAGGTTTCCAGCGGCAGGCTGGCCATCAGGACTAAGCAGCAAAGAATGGAGAGCATCGGCACGACCGGAACCCAGGGCGTGCGGAAGGCTCGCGGGCGGTCGGGTTGCCGCCGACGAAGAACCAAGACACTCACCGAAACCAGGAGAAAGGCGCAGAGCGTGCCGATGTTGGAGAGATCCGCCAGGGTGCCGATGTCAAAGATACCCGCCGGGATGGCGACGAAGAACCCTGCTGCCCAAGTGCTGATATGGGGCGTGCGGAACCGCGGGTGCACCTTGGAGAAGGCGCGCGGCAGCAGTCCGTCGCGCGACATGGCGAACCAGACGCGCGCCTGCCCCAATTGGAAGACCAAGAGCGAACTGATCATCCCCGTCAGGGCGCCGAGCGTTACCCAGCGTCGGATGCTGTTAAGCCCGATGGCCTCCAGGGCCCTGGCCACCGGCGCCGCATTGCGCAGCGACTCCCAGGGCTGGATCCCCGTCAGAACCACGGCGACAGAGACATAGAGAAGGGCGCAGATGATCAGCGAAGCGATGATTCCAAACGGCACATCTCGCTGTGGGTTCCGGCACTCTTCGGCGGCCGTGGAGACGGAATCAAAGCCGATGTAAGTGAAGAAGACGATAGCCCCGCCGGTCAGTACCCCCTGCCAGCCGTTGGGCATGAAAGGTCTCCAATTGGAAACCTCCACGTGGCGCGAGGCTGCGAAGACGAAGACCAGTATCGCCAGGACCTTCACCGCCACCATGATGTTGTTCGTGCCCGCGCTCTCCCGAATGCCGATTACCAGGATCACCGTGATGAGCATCACAATCAGGAAGCCCGGGAGATTGAAATAGGCTCCGGTACGCTGCCCTGAGAGAAACATGGGGCCCATGAATTCTCGGGGCAACTTCCAGCCGAAACCCTGAAGCAGGTTATCGACGTACGCCGAGAACCCCACGGCCACGGCCATGTTGCTGACCGCATATTCCAGGATCAGGTCCCAGCCGATGATCCAGGCCACCAGCTCGCCCAGCGTGGCGTAGGTGTACGTATAGGCGCTGCCCGCGACGGGAATCATCGAGGCGAGTTCCGCGTAGCAGAGGCCAGCAAGCGCGCACACCACGGCCACCAACAAGAACGAGAGCGCGATACCGGGCCCCGCCCCGGGCCGTCCGGCGGTTCCCACTGCCTGTCCGCCATGCAGGAGAAGATCGAGCACAGGCGCTTTCCAGATGGAGGGAACGCGCAGAACTTCACCCGCCGCGGCGGTGCCCGTGAGGATGAAGACGCCGGTGCCGATGATGGCTCCGATGCCTAGAGCGGTCAGAGACCACGGCCCCAGACTCTTCCGCAGCCGGTGCTGCGGCCGGTCTGCCTCCGCTACCAGCTTCTCGATGCTCTTGGTGCGAAACAGTTGACTCATAACTGCAGTGACCAGTGAAGAGTGACCAGGCGGGCCGGTGGCGTGACTCAGTCCGGCAACGTCCTCCTGGGCTCAATGACCCGATGAATTAATGACCCGAGTCGCTTGTCACTGGTCTTTTACCGCCGCGGTGGTGCGCCCGGGCCCCTCTTCTTCACCTTGGGCTTGTGGGAACCGCGAGGCACAGTCTGCTTGGGTTGGGGCGGCCGCTTCTTGCGCGCGGCGCGCTTCAGTCTCTTGCGCTCCGCCCGGTCTTTGATTTTCCGCGTGTCCATCAGCACTCCGTTCGTTCTGGAATTACGCCTTTTCGAGCAAAGCGTATCGTTCCACCAATTTGATCCTTCCGTAGCCCGGAAAGCTAACAGTCAATTTCGTATCCTCGCCTTCGCCCTCGCACTCCAGCACCGTCCCCAGGCCAAACTTGGGATGCCGGACCTGCATCCCGAGCTTCCAGCGGCCACCGCCGGGCCTAGCGGGGGCCGGAACCTGTCCCGATGAAATCGGGAGGCCGGCAGAGCGCCCCGCCTTCCTCGGCGCTCGGCCGCGCTCGCGGAGAAAGCGCTCGGCGCCGGCGACGGAATTCACTGCATTCTCCCACAACGTGCGCGGTTTTGTGCCAATCATCGCGGGGCTCAGGGGCTGCAGGAGTTGCGGCGGGACTTCCTTCAGGAACCGTGAGGGGCGGGTGGGCTCGAACGCCTCGCGCGCAAAGGAACGGCGCGTGCGCGCCCAGGCGAGAACCAAGCGGTCCTTGGCGCGCGTCATGCCCACGTAGCACAGCCGCCGTTCCTCCTCGAGCGCGGCGTCGTCCTCGAGCGAGAGTTTGTGCGGGAAAAGTCCTTCCTCCAGACCCACCAAAAATACCGCGGAGAATTCCAGCCCCTTGGCGCTGTGCAAGGTCATCAGCGTGACGCGGGCGCGCTCGTCGTAGTCATCGGAGTCGGAGACCAGCGCGGCGTGGTCCAGGAACTCGGCCAGCGTTTCGCCCTGCTCCTCCGCCTCCGCCGCGGCGTTGACCAACTCCTGGAGGTTTTCAATCCGGCTCTCCGCTTCCGGCGAGTTCTCCGCGCGCAGCATCGCCAGATACCCCGTCCGCGCGAGGAGGTTCCTGAAAAACTCGCTCAGGGGAAGGCGCTCCCGGTCTGCAACCAAGTCGCGTATCAGCGCATGGAAGCCTTCCAGGGCGTTCAGCGTCCGCGCGGGCAGGAGCTTGGCGGCCCGCTCCTGTTCCAGCGCTTCCCACAGGCTCAGGTTTTCCCGGCGCGCGGTCACCTCCAGAGCATCCAGGGTGACATCTCCAATTCCCCGCGGCGGGACGTTGGCGATGCGAAGAAACGAGGCGGAGTCTCGCAAGTTGTTCGCCAGGCGAGCGTAGGCCAGCACGTCCTTGATTTCGGCCCGGGCGTAGAAGCTGAACCCACCCACCACGCGATAATCGATCGCGCAACGCCGCAGCGCCTCCTCCAGCACGCGGGACTGGGCGTTGGTGCGGTAGAGGACCCCGATGCTTCCGTCGTCGGTGCTCAAAGCGCGCTCGATCTCGCCAGCCACAAACAGGGCTTCCTCCTCCGCGTCCTGAGCTTCAAACAAACCCACGTGCTCGCCGCCCTTACGGTCCGTCCAGAGCGTTTTCCCTTTGCGGGCCAAGTTGCGGCTGACCACGGCGGTCGCAGCGTCGAGGATCACCTGGGTGGAGCGGTAGTTCCGCTCGAGACGAATGAGGCGCGTGGCAGGATAGTCCTTCTCGAAGCTGAGGATGTTCTCGATGTCGGCGCCGCGCCAGCGGTAGATTGACTGGTCCTCGTCGCCGACGGCGCAGAGGTTCTGATGGTCAAGCGTGAGCTGGCGGATCAACTGGTACTGGATGCGGTTGGTGTCTTGATACTCGTCCACCAGGACGTACCGGAATCGTTGGTTGTACGCGGCCGAGACATCCGGCGCCTGATAGAAGAGCTCGACGGTTTTGAGCAGCAGGTCGTCGAAGTCGAGCGCGTTCGCCTGGCGCAGCTTGCGCTCATACCGCTCGAAGAGCGAGGCCCGTTTCTCGGTCGTCGGGTCTGTCGCCTCCCGGTAAAGTTCTTCCGGAGTGACGCCGCGGTTCTTCGCGTAGCTGATGCGGGCGAGCTCCGCGCGCGGCGAGACCATCTGCTCGCTCAGACCGAGCTCCTGGATGCAGACCTTCACCACGTGCTGCTGGTCGTCCTCATCGTAAATCGAGAAATCGCGGCTGTAGCCCAGACGGTCGATGGCCTGCCGCAACACGCGCACACAAAAGGAATGAAAGGTGGAAATGTGGGGCCCCGCCGCCAAATCCCGCCCGAGCAGCCGCGCTACACGTTCCTTCATCTGGTCGGCAGCCTTGTTGGTGAAGGTCACCGCCAGGATGCTTTCGGGCGGAACTCCGCAGGCCTCAATCAGATAGGCGATACGGTAAGTGATGACACGCGTCTTCCCGCTTCCCGCTCCGGCTAGAATCAGGAGCGGTCCTTCGGTCAGTTCTACCGCCTCACGTTGCTGGGGATTGAGTTGCTCGAGAAGACGGGACATTTCCGGTCGCTGACGCGAGACGATTCTCCTGGGGTGTAATTTGTGGCCAAGCGCGGAAAGCCATTCTACACGATGCGCCGAGACCCGACAAACAAGCCGAACTCCTCGCGCTAATCATCCTCCTGGGCTTCCAGCCGCTGGCGGTGGTAGCGCCGGATGGTTCGAGGATCGTCCAGAGGCTCGGAAGGCGGCGTGGGGCGAGCGTGCATTTCCAGGCCCGGCTCGACCACTTTTGCGGGGTCGAAAATCCGCATGTCGGGAGGCAGGGCCTCATACGGCATGAAATCGGGCTGGGCGGTGAACATATCGGCCAAGTCGCTTGCGGCAGCGTCGTAATGGTTCAAGGGCGGCAGGCCAAAAATCAGGTTGAAGGTCTTGAGAATGCTCGCCATGCTGGTGTGGACGTGCGCGACGCCGCGCCGGGCGTAAGGGCTCGCGACCATCAGCAGGCTGCGGTGGGCGTCCACGTGGTCGCGGCCATCCTGCGCGTCGTCTTCAGTGACGAAGATCGCCATGTCTTTCCAGAAGGGGCTGTGGGAAAGCAGTGCAATCAGTTTCCCCAGCGCCAAGTCATTGTCCGCCACGTAGGAAGCGCGGTAGGGAAATCCATCCTCAGGTCGAGGCTTGGCCGTGTGATCGTTCGGCAGCCAGATATAAATGAACTGCGGCAGAGGTTCTTTGCCGCTTGCATAGCGCAGCGCAAACTCGCGCTCGAACTGACCCAGACGATACTGGTCGGAAATATTGGTGTTGAACGTAGCGTAGCTCTGCGAAGTGTTCTCGAACAGGACCTGGGGCATGGGAGCGTTGAGGGCCTGGCGGGAGCCGGTGGGCATGAACCCCGGACCGCCCTCGGCTCCAGGCAGGTCATAGCCTTCGCCGTAGTTGCGGAAACTGATGCGGTGACGCGCCAAGTGCTCCCAGAGCGACCCCGCCTCGAGGTAATCCTCAGGGCGCGGCGAGGCCCCGCCAACCACCAGCCGTCCGGGAACTTCCGGGTCGGGTCGGAACTCAAAGCGGTCCCCGTAAGCCGCCGGCCAGGTAGCTTCGACCAATTCGTTCGGGTAATTACCCACTAACCAGTGGTGGCCGTCCACCGAAACATCGGAATCCACATAGAAGTTGTCGCTGAACGCAAAGCGGCGGGCGAGCGCGTGATGGTTCGGCGTGACCCGCGCGCGCTCGACCGTCGGCTGGCCCTGCTCTTTCACCGTCGCGCCTTCGCCGTAACGCGCCAGACTCGGTTCGCCTTCGATGCCGCTGCCGGAGTTGGCCATGTCGCCAAACACTTCGTCAAAGGTGCGGTTCTCCTTCACGACGAAAACCACGTGACGAATCGTGGCGCTGGCTTGGCCTGCCACCGGGATCGGGAAATCCGGCTTCCGCACGGCACCGGCGCTGGTCGTAGCGAAGCCGTTGTTCCACAAGACGCGGGCGGTTTCGATCTCGATGTCGAAGTTGGGCGCACTGGTAGGGGCATCTGTCCGCGCCTGCGGCCGCTGCGCCCGCCAGATAAGGGGCGCAGAGAGCTTAAGGATAGAGACGACTCCTCTTGTGATGTCTCCGATGTAAGTGCCCTCCGGCCCGGGCTGGAAGTTCGGCCCGCCGTTGGGTCCAGCGCCAAAGCCCTTGGCGTTCGAGACGTAGAGCGTATCGCCATCAGGACCTACGGCTAGGCGGACGGGAAACCAAGCCGTGGGGAGGTAGGCAGTGACGCGCCCCGCCTTCGCATCCATCACCGCGACGGCATTGATGCCCGCGCACGCAACGTACAACGTTTTCTCGTCAGGGCTTAGCGCCATGCCGAACGGCAGCACCCCGCGCAGGCCCGCGACTGCGGCGGCGGGCTCGAGCACCACGGTTTTCTCCACGCGGTTGGTATGCGCATTGATTATGGTGATGCTATCTTGGGTCGCGTTGCTCACAAAGACCTTCTCGCGACTCGCCACGACGGCGCCGGGGCTGCTGCCGCCAATGGATTTCTCTCCCACCAGTGCGCCGGTTTTGACCTTCGCCACGACGCGGGGCTGCGCCGCATCTCGAATCTCAATCACCCAAAGAGAATTCGACTCGGGGACATTCGGGTCGCCGAGGCCGGGAATCCGCTTCCCGTTGACCGTCGTACCTTCTGCGGCCTCCCTGGAAGGAAAGCCAAATGCCGGGAAATCTATACCCGTGTCCCGGGGATCCTTTGGGTCGTAGCCGGGGATAAGCGAATACTGGAACATGCCCACATTTGAGACGTAGGCCCGCTGGCCATCCGGCGAAAGGGCTAGGCCGAAAGGCATGCGCCCCACCGGGAGGCTCGAAAGGATCTGCTTGGAGGCGAGGTCAACGATTACCAGGCGGAAATGCGCCAAGTCGAGGACAACTAAGCGGCGGCCGTCAGGCGAGAGTTTGAGTTCGCCGGGCAGGCTGTTAGAGTAAGTCTTTCCCTGGAACAGCCCATCGAGACTCACCCAAGCCAGGCGCTGGTGAGTGACCAGGTCGAAGATACCCACCCGACCATTGTTCCCTTCCGAGAGGTAGAGCGTGCGGTTATCCGGCGCAATCGCCACGCCCAGAAAGACGCTGTCGGGATCAGCGTCCGCCGACTGAGGACCCGGCGGAACCTGGACGACCCTAGGTTCGGGACTGGCGAGTTCAGTGATGATCGAAAACGAGAAGGGTGAGGTCCCGCTGTTCGCCGTCACCAGCGTCTTGCCGGCGGGACTGAGGGCGAGCCCATAGGGATGCGGAGCAACCTTCACGTGCTTCCCCAGCGGCGTGATCAGGCGGCCGTTGGGTAAGACGGTCTCTCCGGCCGGATCGATTCTGACAGGCCGCTCGCCCGCTGGCGCCTGGAGCGGCACGCGGCGACGCGCGGCGCCCCGCTGAGCCCACACCCCGAAGGGCGAGCTGGCAACAAGCAGTACGAAGACGAAAAGCCGCACGGCAAGGGGACGCTGCATTGTTTTTGCCTCCACGAAGACGACGTGGCGTTTGCGCACGCCATCATAGCACGGCGCGACGAGGGAGCGCGGGCTGCGACTCCACCTGCCGAGACCGAGAGGCGTGTGGCATTTGGGGCAGCTGACTTACTTTGTGCGCGCGAAGTAATGCGTGGCGATGGCGCTCACTCCCAAGATGGCGACCACCAAGACAGCGCCGAAGACTGCCTCACCCATGGCCGCCTATTGCCTGAGCGCCTCCCTCCCGGCCCGCACGGCTTCCACGTACTTCCGCGCGTTTGAGGTGATGGTGTCGAGTCTTCCTTCCCGAAGAGCCTTCACGTCCACCAGTTCTCCGCCCACTGCCACCGCGGCGGCGCCAGCCTTGATGAATTCCGGGGCGGTTTCCAGGTTGACGCCTCCCGTGGGCACCAACTCGATGTGAGGGAAGGGACCCTTCAGGGCCTTGATGTACTTGGGTCCGCCTACCGGCCCGCAGGGGAAAATCTTTACCAGATCGGCTCCCGCTTGCCAGGCCGTCACGACTTCCGTCGGCGTGAGCGCGCCCGGGAGGCAGGGCTTGCTGTAGCGGCGCGCGACTTCAATCACGCGCACGTCCAGCGACGGCGTGACAATGAACTCCGCGCCTGCCAGCAGCGCTGCCCGGCAGGTCTCGGGATCGAGAATGGTCCCCGCGCCGAGTAGCACCTTGTCGCCATAACGTTCTGCGACTCTTTCCATCACGCGGAGAGCATTCGGGACAGTCATCGTAATCTCGACGATGCCGATGCCTCCGGCGACGATGGCTTCCACCGCTTGAAATGCCTCTTCGGCCGAGGGCGCCCGGACAATGGGCACCACGCCAACCTCATGAATAAGCGCCAGGGCTTTCTCTTTGGGCCAGGACATGAGCCACTCCTTCCAGAGCCAGGGACCACGGCCTTGGGCCTGGGGAAGAAACCGACAAGGGCTCCCCAGCCCCTAGCACCTAGCCCCGAGTTAACGCGCCACTCTCAGACTCGCGCCCTTCAGCAGGCGCTCCACTTCCTGGAGCGTCGCCCAGTTGAAGTCGCCAGGATTGGTGTGCTTCAGGGCGCTGAAGGCGTTGCCGTAACGGACCGCGGCCTCGTAAGACTTCTTAACCAGGCACCCATAGATGAACCCAGCGCTGAATGAGTCGCCCCCGCCGATGCGGTCCACAATTTCCAGCTCGTATTTCACATCCTCATAGAACTTCCCCTCCGCATAGGCGATGGCAGTCCAGGTGTTCCGCCACACCAGAGGATTCTCGCGCAGCGTGATGGCTACGGCCTTGAATTTGAACCGCTCCTGAAGTCTCCGCGCCACTTCCTTGTAAGACTCTGCCGAGACCTGCGTGAAACCCTTCTCGTCCGTTCTTCCCGCGGCCTTGATCTTGAAGACTAGGCTCGTGTCTTCCTCAGTGGTGATGAGCGCATCCACGTATGCCATCAGCGGCTCCTGGACGGCCTGGGCCTTCTCCGGCGACCAGAGCTTGCCGCGGTAATTGAGGTCATAACTAACGGTGAGGCCCGCTTGCTTTGCTGCCCCCAGGGCTTCGCGCGTCACCTCGGCGGCAGAATCACTCAGTGCCGGCGTAATGCCGCTGGTGTGGAACCACTGCGCGCCCGCAAAGACCTTTTTCCAATCGATTTCGCCGGGCTGGATGGCACTGATGGCGGAATGCGCGCGGTCATAGAGCACAGAACTCGCGCGCGGCGCGGCGCCGAACTCGACGAAGTACAGGCCCAGGCGTCCGTCGTCAGTCCAGGCGAGGTGAGAGGTATCCACGCCCGCCTGGCGCACGCGGTTCTGCATCAGCCGCCCTAACGCATTCTTCGGCAAGCGCGAGACCCACGCGCTCTTCAGTCCCAGCCGGCTTACGCCGACGGCGACGTTCAGTTCACCGCCGCCGATCTGCACGTCGAGAGAAGTGGTCTGCTCCAGGCGCTCGAAGTGCGGCGGCGCCAGACGAATCATCGCCTCGCCAAAGGTAACGACGTCAAACATGGGAGACCTCCGCGAGCAATCCAGCTAAGGATGCCATCGCTCAATATAAGGCTTCCCACAGAAAAATCCAGTCTCTTTCGCGTGGAGGAGCCAAAGGTTCCGGGGCGAACGGCAGGTAGCGGACCGCGACTAGACGGCCAAGTCGTGATGGGGCTATTTGCCACACAAGCGGGCCAAATCCGGGTTGCGGGCAACTCTAACCAATGGAAAATGAAGGGGTTAGAAAATCGTCTCACTGTTCTCACCGTTCTCACTTTTCTTATCCTGGATGGCTAGGGGGCGGGCGGGGCAGCGCCGGTCAAGGGCCCTGTGAGCCTACATGTGGAGGCTATATGCATCGAGCTTGGAAACGGAAATTGGAGAATCGAAAATCACAAATGCAAAATCTAAAATCCCGCGCCCCCCAAGGCCCCGCCACCAAAAAGAGCCTTTGTGGCCGCAGGCTTCACCTGCGGCGTTGAATCTCGGCGCTCACAGAGCGCCGCTA
>Ga0315282_10006649_pt1 | contig 19258 bp, 14 predicted proteins | sample YL17G07_20_MG_FD_203693 | JGI IMG/M metagenome (GOLD analysis project Ga0315282, IMG submission 203693) | Sediment microbial communities from Yellowstone Lake, YNP, Wyoming, USA - YL17G07_20 | ecosystem: Environmental > Aquatic > Freshwater > Lake > Sediment | place: USA: Wyoming | collected... | reverse complement strand
GAGCAAGCTGCGGGCGACCGACGAAAAGGTGACCTCGGGCCGCGACGCGAACGCCGCCGACATGGAGAGCCTGCGGCAGAAGCGCGACAAGGCGCTCGCCGAGGTGACGCAGGCCGAAACGAACCTGGCATCGATGACGCTGGCCGCGCCCGCCGACGGGATGGTCGCGCTGATGAAGAACTACAGCGCGGCCGGCAGCTTCTCCAATCCGCCTGACTTCCGCGAGGGCGATCGTCCCTGGCCGGGCGCCGCGATTGCCGAGCTCCCGAGCATGGCGAGCATCGTCGCCGAGGCGCACGTGGACGAGGCGGACCGCGGCCGGCTGCAGGCGGGCCAGGCCGTAACCGTGCGCATCGATGCGCTGCCCGACAAGGAATTGACGGGCAGGATCGCGGACATCAGCACGCTGGCGCGGGCCGACATCGGCAGCTGGCCGCCGGTGCGCAACTTCGACGTCCGGATCTCGCTGGCCAGCAGCGACGCGAGCCTGCGGCCGGGGATGAGCGCGACGGTGCGCGTGGTGACCGGTCGCGTGCAACGCGCCACGCTGGTGCCCGCGGCGAGCGTGTTCAGCAAGAGCGGCCGGCCGGTCGTCTACGTCCTCACGAGGGGCGGTTTCGAGGAGCGCGCGATCGAGGTGGCCCGGCGCGGCAGCGAGCAGGTGGCGGTGGCGCGAGGCGTGAAACCGGGCGAACGCGTCGCGCTGAAGGATCCGACGGCGCCGGCGCCGGAAGCGGAGCGCAAATGAAGCGGTGGATCGTCATCGTCCTGGTCGTCATAGGCGCGGGCGGCGCCGTCACCCTGGTGGGCGTGACGCGCCTGCGGGGCGCCGTGAAGAGCACGCCCACCACGCGCGTCGTACGCGGCAACCTGAGCCTCGACGTGGCGGTCACCGGCGAAGTGCGCACGCTGAGGACCGCGACGCTCGTCGCGCCGCCGGTCGGCGGCACCCTGCAACTCATCTCGTTCCGATCGACCGGCAGTGCCGTCAAGGCCGGCGACATCGTGTGCGAGTTCGATCCGACCGAGCAGGAATACAACCTCGAGCAGAACCGCTTCGAGCTGCAGCAGGCCGACCAGGAAATCGCGAAGCTGAAAGCGGACGCCGCCGTCCAGCAGGCGCAGGACGAGGTCTCGCTGCTGCAGGCGCGCTTCGCCGTCCGCCGGGCCGAGCTCGACGTCAAAGGCAACGAGCTGATTGGCGCCATCGACGCCCAGAAGAACCTGATCGCGCTCGAGGAGGCGAGGCGCACGCTGGCGCAGCTCGAGCAGGACGTCAAGTCGCACGCGGCGAGCAACAAGGCGTCGCTCTCCGGCCTGCAGGAGCGCCGCAACAAGGCGACGATGTCGATGACGGTCGCGCAGAAGAACATCGACAGCATGACCATGCGCTCGCCGATCGACGGCCTGGTCGTCTCGCGGCAGAACATGGACGCCTCCGGCGGCTTCTACTACACCGGCATGGTGCTGCCCGATTATCGCAGCGGCGACAACGTCAATCCCGGTCGCACGCTCGCAGACGTCGTCGATCTCTCCGGCCTCGAAGTGCTCGGCAAGGTGAACGAAATCGATCGCGCCAACCTGCAGGCGGGACAGTCGATTCGGGTTCGCGCCGATGCGTTTCCCCAGGACGAGCTGAGCGGCAAGCTGAAGACCATCGGCGGTCTCGCGTCGCGCCGGTTCTTCTGGGACTCGGATACCAAGCGCCAGTTCGACGGCATGTTCACGCTCGATCGCCTCGACCCGCGGCTGCGCCCGGGGATGAGCGCGCGCGTCGAGATCGTCGGCCAGCAGGTCAGGAACGTGCTGTACGTGCCGCGGCAGGCGATCTTCGAGAAGGAGGGACGGCCGATCGTGTACGTCAAGGACGGCGACCGTCTGGTGCAGCGTGAAGTGAAGGTGAAGTACAGGACGGCGAGCCACGCGGCCATTGAGGGCGTCAACGAGGGCGACGAGGTCGCGCTCGTGAATCCCGAGCAGGGCGCGGGCGGCAAGGCGGCACCGGCCGCCCCGGCTGCCGGCGCGGGCGGCGCCGTTCGCATAGGGATCTCGCAATGACGGATAACCCGCCAGAGGCTCCCGCTCCTGACGTCGGCGTTGCTCCGGCTTCCGGCGCCGGCGCGCCGGCCGGTTCCTCGCCTGCCGCCGCGCGGGCCACGGGGCTGCTGCCGGACTTCAGCCAGGGGCTGCAGAACCTGCTGGCTCACAAGCTGCGCTCGCTGCTGACGATGCTCGGCATCATTTTCGGCGTGGCGGCGGTGGTCTCGATGATGTCGATCGGCGCGGGCGCCGAGCAGCAGGTGATGGCGTTCATCGAGGACCTGGGCGTCCACAATCTCATCGTGGAGGCCAGGGAAGCGGTGAACTCGCAGGCGCTGCAGAAAACGCGCAAGCTGTCGCAGGGGCTGACGCTCGAGGAGTTCCGCGCCGTCAGGACGAACGTGCCTGGCGTGGTGGCGGCGACGCCGCGCAAGCGCGTCGCGCCGACCAGCGTGCTGCCGAAACCGCAGCGCGAGACGCCGGTGGTTTACGGCATCGAGCCGGCGTACCGGGCGATCGCCGCGTTGCGCATCGTGCGCGGCCGCTTCTTCGACGACGAAGAGAACCAGCAGGCGGCGCCGGTGTGCGTGCTCGGGACGGCCGCGCGAACCAGCCTGTTCGGTTCCGCGGACCCGGTCGGGCAGATGGTGAAGGTGAACGAGCAGTGGTTCCACGTGATCGGCGAGCTTGGTCCGCAGATGAGCGTCGAGGGCGCCGTGCCAGGGCTGTCGAGCCAGGATCGCAACAACATGATCTACGTGCCGCTCTCCTCGGCGTTGCTGCGCCTGGAGGATGCCAACAGCTACCTGAAGGACGAGATCGACGCCGTCTACCTGCAACTGTCGCCGTCCACCGACAGCGTCGCGACCGCCGAGCTGGTGCGGGGGCTGCTGAACACCAGCCATCGCGGCGCCGATGATTTTTCGCTGGTCGTGCCGGCAGAACTGCTGGCGCAGCAGCAGCAGACGCAGCGCGTGTTCGAGATGGTCATGGTGGCGCTGGCGTCGATCTCGCTGCTGGTGGGCGGCATCGGCATCATGAACATCATGCTCGCCTCGGTGCTCGAGCGCACCCGCGAGATCGGCGTGCGCCGCGCGGTCGGCGCGCGGCAGTGGGACATCGTGCGCCAGTTCCTGCTCGAGACCATCATGATCTCGTTCGTCGGCGGCGTCATCGGCCTCGCGTCCGGGTTCGCGATGTCGCGCCTCATCGCGTTCTTCGCCGGCTGGTCGACGATCGTCACCGCCAGTTCGATCCTGCTTGCCTTCCTCGTTTCCGTTTCGGTTGGGCTGGTGTTCGGCGTCTACCCCGCGCTGAAGGCGGCCCGCCTCGATCCCGTCGAAGCGCTGCACTACGAATAACGGCGTTCAGTGCAGCCCCACTCCTGACTCCCTTCAATCGACTACCACGCCCCGTGGGATCCGGCTTCAGCCGGATTCGCGGTAGAATTTGCCCCACCCCGTCCACAAAGGTGCCAACCATGCACGCACGAGATACGGGTATCGAGATCATCGGGGCCGCGCCCTGGGGGACGCACTTCTGCCAGTTCTACACGACGAAGCAGGATCTGCTCGACATCCTGCTGCCGTACTTCGAAGCCGGCCTGCGCCACAACGAGGCGTGCATGTGGGTGACGTGCGACCCGCTCACGTGCGACGAAGCCCGCGACGCGTTGATCGCGCGCTACCCCGAAGCCCGGGCGTGCCTCGACACCGGGCAGATGGAGATCGTGCCGCACGACCGCTGGTACGTGATCGACGGGCAGTTCGATCTGCACCGGGTGCTGGACGGATGGGTTGCCAAGCTGCAAGCCGGGCTTGCCCGGGGGCACGAGGGGCTGCGCGTGACCGGCAACACCGCGTGGCTGGAGGATGCCGACTGGGCGAGTTTCGCCGACTACGAGGCGGCCATCAACAGCGTGATCGGCCAGCATCAGATGATGGCCCTGTGCACCTATTCGCTGGAACTCTGTGGCGCGTCCGAGATCATGGACGTCATCAAGAACCACGAGTTCGCGCTGATGAAGCGGCACGCCCAGTGGGAGATCGTCGAGAGCCAGCAGCGGCGGACCACGACGCTGGCCCTGCGCCGAAGCGAGGAGCTCTATCGCAGCCTCTTCGAGCACTCCCTGAACGCGCTGGCGCTGCACGAGATCGTCACCGACGAGGCGGGCGTCCCGATCGACTGCGTGTTCCTGCAGGTGAACCGTGCCTTCGAGCAGCAGACCGGGTTGAGCGCGCAGCAGGTCGTGGGGCGCCGCGTCCGCGAGGTGCTCCCCGGCATCGAGCACACGCGGTTCATCGACACCTACGGCCGCGTGGCGTTGACCGGCGAGCCGGCGCACTTCGAGGAGTTCGCGCCGCAGCTCGGCCGCCACTACGAGATCTGCGCCTTCCGTCCCGCGCCGCGCCAGTTCGCGGTGACGTTTCTCGACATTACGCATCGCAAGGCGGCCGAGAAGGCGCTGCGCGACCAGGCCACCGCGCTGAGCGAGGCGAACCGGCTGAAGGACGAATTCCTGACGACGCTGTCGCACGAGCTGCGCACGCCGTTGAACGCGATTCTCGGCTGGGCGCAGCTGCTCGGCGAGGAGACGCTGGGCCGGGAGACGATGCGGCGGGGGCTCGACACCATCGAGCGCAACGCGCGCGCGCAGAAGGCGCTGATCGAGGAAATCCTCGATGCCTCACGGATGATCACCGGCAAGACCCGCCTCGAGATGAAGCCGGTCGCGCTTGCCGACGTCGTCGCCCATGCCGTCGACGTGGTGCGGCCGGCCGCGCAGGCCAAGCGCATCGAGATCATCGTGGACCTGCAGGTGCGGCCGCAGGTCGCGGGCGACCCCGCCCGGCTGCAGCAGATCCTCTGGAACCTGCTGTCGAACGCGGTGAAGTTCACGCCGTCGCGCGGGTCGATCCGCGTCGGGATGCGCCGGGTGGATTCGAAGGTCCAGCTGACGGTCCAGGACACCGGCGCGGGCATTGCGCCCGACTTCCTCCCCCACATCTTCGAGCGCTTCACGCAGGCCGACGGCACGACAACGCGCCAATACGGAGGGCTCGGGCTGGGCCTGGCGATCGCGCGGCATCTGGCTGAATTGCACGGCGGGGAAGTGGGCGCCGAGAGCGCCGGAGAAGGCCGGGGCGCAACCTTCACGGTGACGCTCCCGATTCGCGCCGTCGTCGAGGCGGCCGAGGCGCCACCGGGAGCGGCGCACGAAGCGGCCGTTGCGCCGAGTGCCGGCATCCGCCTGGACGGCGCGCGCGTGATGGTGGTCGATGATGAGGCGGACGACCGCGAGCTGGTCGCGATGGTCGTCGGGCGCGCGGGGGCGGAGGTGTGCACCGCGGGGTCGGTGGCCGAGGCGATGTCGCGGCTCGAGGAGTTCGCGCCCGACGTCCTCGTCACCGATATCGGCATGCCCGGCCACGACGGCTACGAACTGCTTCGCCGCGCGCACGCCTCAGGGCCGTCGTACGCGGCCCTGCGCGCGGTCGCGCTGACGGCCTACGGCCGTTCCGAGGACCGGGCACGCGCGCTGGCCGCGGGCTTCGACCACTACCTCGTGAAGCCGGTGACGCCCGGGGAACTGGTGGCCGCCATCGGAGGGTTGCGGAAAGTGAGCGGTGCGACGTAATTGGCAGTCCGTAGCGGGGAGTCCGTAGACCGCCTGCGGGGCCGGTCAGGTGACAGGCCGACTACGGACCACGGACTACGGACTCCGCACCGTCAGACGGCGAGGCGCCGGAACAGGTGCTCGAGTTCGGTGACGTAGCTCTTCAACTCGGCGGCGTCCCGCGCCGCCGCCTGCATCAGCGTGCGGTGATCGCTCAGCTGCCGGCCCAGTTCCCTCGCACCTTCTCCGATCCCTTCGACCGGCGGTCGCGCGTGCTCGGCCGGCGGCATCAGGTCGCGGACCGCCTGCTCGCCGCGCCGCAGATACGGGTCGGCGGCCCCGATCGTCTCGCGCACCTGCTCGAGCAGGCCGCTCTCCGTCACTTCCTTGCACAGTCGCACCATCTCGTGCGCCGTCTGGGTCACATCGATCACCGTGGCCATATGACCCTCCTCGAGAAATGACGCGCCAACTCCGCTTCGAACGGATCGAGTATGCGCCTTGTCGGGGGAAAAGAGAACCAGGAGCGCGTGGCGCTTCGCTCGCACGCGCTCCTAGAACATCCTCCCTACCTGCGGCTCCTCGAGGAGGAAGATCAGCAGCGGGCCGGGGGCCTGGTCGATCACCTTGCGCATGGTGGTGCGTTGCTCCGGTTCCCAGCCTGCCACCCACGCGATGACGATCAGGTCGGTGTGATGTTGCCCGGCGAACTCGACAATCACGTCCGCGGGCTCGCCGCAGGCGAAGAACAGCCGCATGCGAACGTCCGGCGGCGGGCCGCCGATGGCAACGACCCGATCCATGAACTCGCGCGCCCAGGCGGGCCATTCGTGCTGCGGCTGATCCAGGTAGCGCGGCGCGACCAGCGCCCCCGGCTCGCCGGGCGGCCCGGCGCCGGTCGAGGCGATGTGCAGCACGGCGAGTTCGGCGCCTGCCTTCCGCGCCAGCTCCGATGTGCGGGCGATGGCGGCCGCCGTTGTCGGGATGCCGTCGTGCGGGAGCAGGATGTGGCGCAGCGACCACGGGGAGGCGGCGTGCGCGTGCGGCACGATGACGACGGGGCAGGGCGCGCGGCGAAGCACCTCGCGCGTCACCGGGCCGAGCGCGCCCCGTTCGGCATCCTGCACGCACCGCGACGACATCACGATCAGCCGGCTGCCCAGGTCGTGCGCCTGTCGCACGATCTCGACGGCCGGCTCTCCGACGCGGTGGTCGAGCACCGCGCCGTGCAGTTCCTCGGGCGTCAACCGCAGTTGCTCGGCCATTGTTTTTGCCGCCAGCATCGCATCGCCCACGTGGAGGATGTGTAGCGTTGCCGCCTCAGCGGCGGCCAGCGCCCGCGCGACCGGCAGGGCAGCCGCCGCCTCGCGCGATCCGTCGAGCGGCACGACGAGCGTGGCGGCCCGTACGTCGACACCCGCCTGCGCGATTGCCGTTGCCTCGATGTTCATGGGCGCCTCGAATAGTGCAAAGTGCAGAGTGCAAAGTGCAACGTGCAGTGCTGAGTGCGCAGTGCTGTGCACGCGCGCGTTGTCATCCGACCTTCTCCCAGTCCGTCCATCGATTGTGCTCGCGCCGCGCGTGCCAGCGGCCACCCGGCGTGGCCGTCAACGCCGGCCCGTCTTCGAGCGCAATCGCCATCGGTTCGTCGCCGCGCACCTCGACGTCGACGGTGCGCGCCGCCCTGTCGATCCCGACCGTCAGCACTCGCGCGCGCCACAGCACCGAAAAATGGAGACTGCTCCACGTGCGCGGCAGGTGCGGGTCGAGGACGACGCCGTCGGGGCGCGGCCGCAGGCCGCCGGCGCCAAGCACGGCCGCCTGCCAGAGGCCGCCGAGCGCCGCGATGTGAACGCCGCCCGCGGCGTTGCCCATGTTGTTGGCCAGGTCGATCTCCCCGGCCTGCCGGAAGAAGCGATCGAACAGAGCCTCGTCGCCCAGGCGCGCGGCCACCAGCGCGTGCAGCGCCGGGCTGAGGGAGCTGCCATGGGCGGTGCGCGGTTCGTAGTACCGGAAGTTCGCCTCGTGCACGTGGCGCGGGAACTCGTCCCACAGCAGCGCGCTGAGCGCCACGACGTCGGCCTGCTTGAGGACCTTCGACTTCTGCAGCCGCTCCCGCTGCAGGATGATGTCCATCGGGGCGTTGCGCGGTTCGTAGGCGGCCAGGGCGATGTCTTCCAGGCCGAAGTACCCGTCGAACTGCTCGAAGAGGCTCGAACGCCGGTCGAAACAGGTCTTCATCGTTGATGCGATCTCGCGCCATCGCGCCGGTTCGGCCGGGTCGAGCTCGAGGCGCGTCACGAGCGAGTGCCACACCTGCGGCCAGCTCTGCGCCAGCAGATCCGCCGCCTCGGCGGCCCGCTCCAGGTTCCAGCGCGCCAGCACGTTGGTGTACGCGTTGTCGTCGATCGTCTCGTGGTACTCGTCGGGGCCGATCACCCGGCGGATGTGATAGCAGCCGTCACCCTCGACTGCGCCGCGGCTCGCCCAGAAGCGCGCCGTTTCGACCACGATCTCCGCGCCGCACTCGACGAAGAACCGGTCGTCGCCGGTCACCTGCCAGTACAGCCACACGGCATACGCGACGTCGGCGCTGATGTGATGCTCCTGCTCGCCGGTGAGGATGCGCACCACTTCGCCGTTCGGCGTCATCGCCACCGTGGGCGTCGTCTCGTCGCCGGTGTCGGTCGATTCCCAGGCGTACAGCGCGCCCCGATAGCCGAGCGCGTGCGCCTTGCGGCGGGCGCCGGCGAGCGTCCGGTAGCGGTACTCGAGCAGGCTGCGCGCGGCGGCCGGCTGCGTGTAGATGAAGAACGGCAGGGCGTAGATCTCGGTGTCCCAGAACACGTGGCCGCGGTACGCCTCGCCCGTCAGCGCGCGGGCCCCCACCGCGACGCGCGGGTCGTCCGGATTCGCCGCGCTCGTCAGGTGGTAGATGGCGAACCGCAGCGCGCGCTGCGCCTCTTCGTCACCACCGACGCGGACGTCCGCTGACCGCCATCGCCCGGTCCACGCCCTCGTGTGCGCTTCCACCACGCCGCTCGTCCCGCACTGCCTCGCGGCGGTCAGGTGCGCGACGGCGCCGGCCGCCTGCGACGACACATCGCCGTCGCGCTGCACGACGACGAGGCGATCGACCCGCAGCGGCTCGCCGACCCGCACGTCGCAGTCCCACGCCTCGACGAGCGAGTCGCCGCGCGGCTGGGCGGCCCCGTCAACGAGGCGCCCGTCCTGCGCCTGCACCGTCGTGGCCGTGGCGAACGCCACCGACGCGCCGGTCGTCGTCGCCTGCGCGAACACGGACCAGGGCTCGGCCGCGGTCGGGGCGTGCAACAGACGCGGCGATGGCCAGGGCCGCGCGGGCGTGGCTTCCCACCGTTTCATGCGCGCCGGCGACAGGCCGATACGGCTCTCGAGCCGCACGCGCCCACTGTAGTTCTCGGCGGTGATGCTCGCGCATTGCGCGGCCAGTTGGCGATCAGCCAGCGACGCGAAACGCAGGAACACCAGCCGCGTGACCCGTCCCGCTTCGTCGCGGTGCACCCACTCCCGCCACAGCATGCCCTGCGCGAGATCCAGCACGCGCTGATGCACGAGCGTCTCGCCCGTTTCGAGGGAGAGCGGCCGGCCGTCTACCATGACGCGCAGGTCCGTCCAGTCGGCCATCACCATCAGGCCGGGAATCGTGTGCCAGGTCGGCTCGATGTCGAAGACGCCGGCGACGAAGGTCGCGGGATCCGAAAGGGAGGTTCCCTCGGCGACGGAGCCGCGCACCCCAAGGGAGCCGTTCGCAACCGCGAAGATCGATTCGATTTCGTGTTCGCGAGCGAGGACGAAGCCGGGCTCGACGATGATCCACGACGGGTCGCGCGTGGGCGCGGCGGGCAGCGCGGCAAAGGCGGCCCGCGGGGCGTCGCCCCGACCCAGCAACTGCTCGGCCAGTTCGCCCAGATGCGAAACTACGAGATCCGCGCCGTGCTCGCGCAGCGCCTCTCCGCGCCCTTCTTCATCGACGCCGACCACCCGAAAGCCGCCGCGCTTGCCCGCCTCCACCCCGGAGATCGCATCCTCGACGACGACGGCGTCGCCGGGCGGCACCCGGAGCCGGCGCGCCGCCTCGAGGAACGTGTCCGGCGCGGGCTTGCCCGGCAGCTGCAGGCGCTCGGCTTCCACGCCGTCGATTCGCGCATCGAACAGGCCGAGGATCCCCGCGCGTTCGAGGATCGGCGCACAGTTCTTGCTCGAGGAGACGACGGCGGTCTTCAGACCGTGCGCCCGGGCATCGCGGACCAGCGCGACGGCTTCGGGAAAGGTCTCCACCCCTCGCTCGCGCAGCGCCTGCTCGAAGTAGCCGTCCTTGCGGTTGCCGAGGCCGCACACCGTTTCGCGATCGGGCGGATCGGCCGGCGAGCCCCACGGGATCGTCAGGCCGCGGGAGGCCAGGTAACTCTGGACGCCGTCGTAGCGCGGCTTGCCGTCCACGTAGCGCCGATAATCGTGGACGAGGTCGAAAGGCGCCAACCTCTGGCCGGTGCGCCTGGCGTGTTGCGCGAGGTACCCGTCGAACAGGCGCTTCCACGCCGCCGCGTGGAGGGTTGCCGTGCGCGTGATGACGCCGTCGAGGTCGAACAATATCGCGCGTACCCCGGCGAACGGCCCGCGCGCGGTCGCAGCAGTGGCAGGGGAAGGCATACGCACGAGGAGGGCGAGCAAGAAGGGCGCCACCCGCCTTCGCTCGCCCCGAAGGACGACTGCGATCGCTCAGCAGGGCGGCGTATGATGCCGTGATGCGACCGCCGCCGCAGCTGGTCCTTGTGGATGTCGAAGGCCTCGATCCGTCCGATGACGGCGCGGCGTACGGCTCCGTCAGCGGCCGGCGGGTCCGGACTGACTGGGCCATCCCCGGCGAGCAGGTCGAGGTGCGGCTGACCGAGGATGGCGGCGGCAACCTGGTCGGCGAGGTTGTGAGAATCGTCCGGCCGTCGGAGCACCGGGTGACGCCGCGCTGCCCGTATTTCGGCCGGTGCGGCGGCTGCGCCTGGCAGCACATCGCCTACCCGGAACAGCTGCGGCTGAAAGAGCGGCTGCTCCAGCAGCTGCTGAGACAGTCGATCGGCGCCGCCGCGCCGCCTGTGCGGCGGATGCTGGCGGGAGAAGGGGACGAGTGGGGGTTTCGCAACAAGGTGCACTTCGTCTTCGCACCCGCTGCGGGCGGCCACCCTTCGACCGCGCTCAGGACAAGCGGGGGGCCGCCCCCAGGGTGTGCGCCTGGCATGGGCGGCCACGCGCACCGCGCACTTCGCACTTCGCACCCCGCACTTCGCGCAGGCGGCCTGGTGCTCGGCCACTATCGGCGAGGTTCGCAGGCCGTCATCGAGGTGGACCAGTGCGCGGTCCACGCGAATGAAGGCAATCGCGTGGCGTTTGCCGTCCGTGATGCCCTCGCGAACGCCCGTATCGACGGAGCCAACCCGGACGGGGGCCGTGGCATCGCGCGCCACATTGTCGTCCGCGTGACCGGCCGCCAAGGCCGAGCGAACACCGACAATCGTGCGAATCCTGCCGATCAGGAAACGGAAGTGCTTGCGACACTGGTCGTGAGCCGCAACGACAAGCGACTTCGGCCCGCCATGCGGGCGATCACCGGCGGCGCGGGCGCGCCAGACGGCCTGGCGCTGAACGTGAACTCCAGGCCCGGTCCCTACCTGTTCGGCGACGAAACGCGGCACCTGCACGGTCGCCGGCGCGTGCGCGAAAGGGTGGCCGGCGTTTCGTTCCTCATCTCGGCCACCGCGTTCTTCCAGACGAACGTCCGGGCGGCGGAGGCGATGGTGCGGCACGTGCTGGAGCAGGCGGGCGACGCGCGAACCGCGCTCGACCTGTACGCGGGCGCGGGCCTGTTTGCGCTGCCGCTGGCCATGCGCGGCGTTCGCGTCGTGGCGGTCGAGGAGAACGCCGAGGCGGTCGAGGACGGGGAAGCGAGCCGGCGGTTCAATCGGATCCCCGAATCGGCGTGCGCGTTCGTGCGCGCGCGGGCCGAGGACGTCGCGCAAGGCGGCCACCGCCGCGCGATTCCTGCATCGGCCGACGTCGTCGTCCTCGATCCGCCGAGAGCCGGCTGTCCGCCGCCGGTGCTCGACTGGGTCTGCGGTTCGCTGCATCCGCGCCGCATCATCTATGTGTCGTGCAATCCTCAGGCGCTCGCCCAGGATGTGCGAATGCCGATCGCGGCCGGCTATACGCTGCAGATGGTCCAGCCAATCGACATGTTCCCACACACGGCTCACATCGAAACGGTGGCAGTGCTGGGGCGATCACTGTAGGGATCAGGGATCAGAGATCAGAGGTCAGGGGTCGGGCAGGTATCTGCCTGGTCCCTGGTCCTTGGTTCCCGGTGCGCGTTCAGGGGACGCACCAGGGACCAGGGACCAGGGACCGATCTACTGCTTCTTCATCTTCTTGGTCGCTTTCATCTTTCCCGACGTCCCAACCTGTGCCAGCTGCGTCGGCCGCGACCAGAACGAATCGGCCGCCGCGAATTCGGGCGGCGCGAAGCTCGTCTTCGGGTTGAACGCGTAGAAATTGGTTTCGCGCATGACAATGCCGTCCGCCATCAGCTGCGTGAGACGCTTCTGACCCTGGTTGCCGAGCGCCTGATCGAAGGCCTGCATCATCTCGCGATTGGTCGGGTCGGCCTTGGCGAGCGAATCAAGCGTACGGAACACGTAGAAGGTCCCGGCTGGTGCGCCCGCAAACACCTCGTAGGTCGCCCATCGCATCGGGATGTTCGCCTTCTCGTAGGTTGACCGAACCAGCTTTGCCGCCTCCACGAAATCATTGTCGTGTCCGGGTCTCACCCGGTAGGTGACCACCTCGACGTAACGGCACTTCGGCAGGTCGGCCATGCTGAAGCTGTAACTGAGATCATCGCGATAGACGGTTGTGATCGCCACCTGGTTGGTGAGGTTGTCCAGTTCGCCGCCGGTGATTCGCCGCAGCTCGGTCCTGATCGCCGTCGGCGCGTGATCGCTCGCCTGGTTCTCCTTCTCGACGTCCTCGAGCGAGCTGTACGGCTGCACGAACCACGACTCGTTCGGGCCCGAGATCGAATTCATCGCCAGGTAGGGTCATGTTCATCCTCCCGTGATGGTTGAAAGACGGCCGCAACGTGGGGAGCCGCGGCCTCGTTGCGGGGCGCGGCGTTCTCCGTCGAGCTTTGGGGATGCCGGGAGGAACCTAGCGAACTGTGTGCCAGACACCTGTCGCAGGGATCAGCGATCAAGGGAAGCGCCCCCCCGGATCTCGACTGTGGCCTGCACGAGCGACCAGTCGTATAGAATGTGCGGCCATGCGCATGTCACTGCTCGCACCCGCCTGTATCGTCCCGGTCGTTCTGGGCGCGATTGCCGCTCCCGTCGCTCGAAGTCGCGGAACAGGGGTTCTCGCTGCCCGAGGCGCTGGCGCGATCGATGGCGAGCCCGCGCAGCAAGCTGCAGAAGTATCCGACCAGCGTGAAGGTGTACTGGCCGAACGGCAAGCCGCCGCAGGCGGGCGACATCTTCACCAACCCTATATCCACACGAGCGCCGAGGCCGTGAAGCTGGCGTTCGGCGATCGCGAGAAATACCTCGCCGACATGGACTTCGTCCGGATTCCCTACGACGGGTTGCTCTCGAAGGACTACGCAGCCGAGCGGCGGGCGCTCATCGATGCCGAGAAGGCGTCGCTGGAGCTGCGTCCGGGAGATCCGACGAAGTTCATGAAGAAGAGCGATCCCGATTCCTCGTGGGATCCGGCTGCAGCCGGATCGTATCGCCCCGTTCACGTGACCACCGAGGGCAACGCCGACCACGCGGGGGACACCAGCTACATCGGCGTCGTCGACAAGGATCGGAACATGGTCAGCTTCGAACCGAGCCTGCACAGCTCGTGGGGGACCGGCGTGGTGATGGCCGACCTCGGCTTCATCTTCAACTGCCGCGGCGACTACTACTCGCTGGTGCCCGGCGAAGCGAACGCGCTGGAGCCGGGCAAGCGGCCTCGCAGCACCCTGCAAAGCACGCTGGTGATGAAGGACGGCCAGCCGTACATGATTCTCGGCAGCCCGGGCGGCGACGATCAGGTGATGCGGACGCTGCAGACGCTGGTGAACATCCTCGATTTCGGGATGAACGTGCAGCAGGCGATCGAGGCGCCGCGCTGGTCGACGCGCGCGTTTCCGGCCTCGCCGTTCCCGCACACCATGTACCCGGGCGACCTGTCGGTGGAGTCGCGAATCCCGGAGGCCGTGCAGAAAGCCCTGATCGCCAAGGGTCACAAGCTGCGCGTCGCGGCGCCCTGGTCGCTGGGGTCGAACGCCGCGATCATGGTGGACGTTCGCCGCGGCATCCTCAGCGCCGGCGCCGATCCGCGCGTGGACGCCTACGCGTGGGCGCGCTAGCGTGCGCCCGGCGCGGCGATGCGCCGCGCAGGTTGGACAGCGACCGGGCGGCGTCCGGACGGGCGTCCTCGCGAGACGGTCCCCCGGTCGTGGCGTCGTAATCGTTCGGTCCAATCGGATTGATCGGCGTAATCGGTTGATGTACTTGAATCTGCGTGAATTCGCGTGAATCTGTGGACCGGTGAATTCTGCGAGAATCTGCGGACATGAAAAGACTCTTCATCTCTCTCGCCGTCCTGCTCGCCACCGTTCTCTGCGTCCGTGCTCAACAGCCCTCTGCGGCCCCGTCGTTCCGGATCGAAGAAACGACCATCGCGCAGATCCATGCGGCGATGAAGGCCGGGCAACTGACGTGCCGGGCGCTCGTCGAACAGTACCTGCGGCGCATCGAGGCGTACGACGAGAACGGGCCGGCCATCAACGCCCTCGTCGTGCTGAACCCGGACGCGTTGAAGCGGGCCGACGATCTCGATCGGCGGTTCGCGCGGGGAGGCCTCACCGGGCCCCTGCACTGCGTTCCGGCGATCGTGAAGGACAACTTCGAAACCATCGGCCTGCAGAGCGCCGACGGGTCGCTTTCGCTGAAGGGGTTCGTCTCGAACAAGGATGCGTTCCAGGTTCGCCGGATCAAGGAAGCCGGCGCGATCGTGCTGGCGAAGTCGAACATGGCCGAGTTCGCATTCAGCCCGTACGAGACGGTCAACTCGATTCTTCCCGGCTACACGAAGAACCCGTACGCCCTGGACCGCGTGACGGCGGGGTCGAGCGGCGGCACCGCGGCGGCCGTCGCCGCCAACCTCGGCGAGGTCGGCCTCGGCAGCGATACCGGCAACTCCATCCGCGGACCCTCGTCGCATCAGAGCCTCGTCGGCATTCGCTCGACCATGGGCCTCACCAGCCGGGGCGGCGTGGCGCCGCTCAACCTGCTTGCCGACATCGCAGGCCCGATGGCGCGGACCGTCGAGGACGCGGTCACCGTCTTCCAGGTGATTGTCGGTGAAGACCCGGATGACCCGGTTACGGCGGCGAGCCGCGGACACGTGGCGGCCGACTACAAGGCGTCGCTCGTGCGCGACGGGTTGAAGGGGGCGCGCATCGGCGTGCTGCGACAGGCCTACGAGCGCCAGACGACAGACAGCGAGATCGTCGAGGTATTCCAGGCAGCTCTCGAAGACATGCGCCGGGCGGGCGCGACCATCGTCGACCCCGCGCGCGTGGACGAGGTGCGTCGGGCGGGGGGGACCGGCACGTGCGGCGGGTTCAAGTACGACATCAATCGCTACCTGGCGGCGCAGGGCGACCGCGTGCCGGTCCACAGTCTCGAGGAGATCATCAAGTCGCGCCGCTTCCATCCGTCGGTACAGGCGCGGCTGGAGAGCAGCCAGCAGGGACAGGCCGAGGGACCGGATTCGCCGGCCTGCCGCGCCGACACCGAGTACCGCGACGGGGTCCGGGCGGCCGTCGTGAAGACGATGGACGCCCTGGAGCTCGACGCCTTCGTGTACCCGACCTGGAGCAACCCGCCGCGCCTCATCGGCGATCTGAACACGCCGCACGGCGACAACAGCCAGTTCTACTCGCCCACGACCGGCTTTCCGGCCATCAACGTGCCGATGGGATACACGCGCGGGGTGCTGCCGGCAGGCGTGACCTTTTTCGGGCGCGCGTGGAGCGAGCCGACGCTGATCAAGCTGGCCTACGCCTACGAGCGGGCGACGAGGCATCGTCGCCCGCCGGCAAGCACGCCGCCGCTGAGGTAGTGCTGCGGTGCTGGGTGCTACGTGCGATGCTAAGTGCAAGGGCGCGACGCACGCACAAAGCACCCCAGCACAGCACTACGCGCTGTGCACCGCACCACGCACCCGGCACCACGCACTCGTCTTACGATCTGTCTCTCATCCTGACGAGCAGATCGACAATCCCGTTCCACTGGCTCGTCAAGTCGCTCGACACGTGACGCCCCGCCAGGTCGCGCTGCGTCTTCTGCGCGTCGCGCAGCAGGCTGTCGATGGCCTCGCGCCGCTCCGCGCGCGTCATCGAGGCTTCGCGGTCGTAGAAGTCGCGCGTCTTGTCACGGAAGTGCGAGATGTCGTTGGCGACGTCGTCGTAGTCCGCCCGCACGGCCAGCTCGCTCGCACGAACGGCCCGCGCGTCGAGATCCTGCGCGAAGTCGGCCATGGCCGTCATCGGATACGGGTAGGCTCGATCGACGGCGCCGGGCGGCGGACCGTAGCCGCCGGTTCCTTCGGCGCCTTCCGCGGTCATGTCACGCATCTGCACCAGCGTCCCGACGATCGCGTTGACATCGTCACGCAGCTGCGCGGGCGCGTTGCTGCCGGCCAGATCGGCCTGCGCCGCCCGCGCGTCGGTGAGCATGTGCGCGATGTTCGCGCGCCTGTCGAGGGGTGACAGCTCGTCCATCCGCTGCCGGTACGACCGCACCTGGTCGCGCAACCGCTCGATCTCGGGGGCGATCTCGAGGGTCGCGCTCTCGCTCAGCCTCGCCGCGTCGTCTGCGCGCCGATCGAGATCGTTGATCATCGTCCGGCGGGTTTCGAGGCCGTTGCGATAGAACCCGCCGGGCGGGACCGTCCCGGCCGTTCCCCTCGGCGTCAGCAGGCCGTTGGCCGCCAGGTACTGGTTGTTGATCTGGTCGAGGACCTCCACCGTGCGGTTCCAGTCGGTGTCGGTCTGCGGATCGTGACGCCTGGCGTTCACCGATTCCTTGTGCACCTTCTGCGCGTCATCCACCAGCTTCCGGATCTGGTCATTGATCTTCGACGCGCGCACGTTGCGTTCGTTCGCGAGCAGCCGGAGCTCGTGCGAATCCTTCGCGAAGTCGTTCATCTTCTCCGCGAGCTCCTCGCTGCCGTGACGCCGTGCATCGATCTTCGCCTCGTCACGCGCGCGCATCGCCAGGCTCTCGAGGCGCAGCGAGAGCTGCTGCAGCCGCTGCCAGGACGAGACGTGGGACGCGTCGGGGTTGCCGGCGGGCGGATAGACGGGCTGCGCCGAGCTGCTGAGCGGCAACAGGAGCACCACCGCCAACGCTGATGCCACCGACCACAGCCGCGCGCAACACAGGTGTATACGTGACATGACTCCTCCTCAGTGACAAAGCCCTGGCTTGCACCAGAGGCCAGGTCACCGGAAGGCAAAAGGCAGACCGCCCGCGCAAGCCATCAGCCGGGTCGGCCGGGTGCCGTTTGTCACAGTCATTTCACGCCGCCCGTTGCGAATGGCTCGGGCTGCCATGGCGGGCAGAGTCACCGCTTCACACCGTTGTGTCAGAAAAGGAGGAGGCCCGTGAAAGCCAGGAGATCGTCCGCCGCCGTGCGTGCGGCGGCCCGGCACGGGCGATGCAGCCGTGTTGGAATAAGACTCGCGGCTGCAGTGTTCATGCCTCATGCTGGTTCGCAAATCCGCCGACGTGCGCTCGTCCGAGATCACGGATGAGAAGCTCTACCGTGAGCGTCGTGAGTTCCTGAAAACGGCTGCTGGCGCGGCCGCCGGCGTGCTGCTGGCGGGAGCCGGCGCAGCCGGCGCGGCGAGTGTGCCGCAAATGCCGCCACGACTCGACGGCGTCCGCAAGGGGCCCTTCGGTACCGGCGAAAAGCAGACGCCCTACGAGGACATCACCACCTACAACAACTTCTACGAGTTCGGCACCGACAAGTCCGACCCGTCGCGCAATGCCGGATCGCTGCGCACCAGGCCGTGGACCGTGAAGGTCGACGGTGAGGTCGGCAAGCCGGCCGACTACCATCTCGAGGACCTGCTGAAGCCATTCGCGCTCGAGGAACGCGTCTACCGGCTGCGCTGCGTCGAGGGTTGGTCGATGGTCATTCCCTGGGTGGGCTTTCCGCTGGGCGATCTGCTCAAGCGGTTCGAGCCGAACGGCAACGCGAAGTTCGTCGAGTTCACCACGCTCTACGATCCGCGGCAGATGCCCGGCGAGCGCACCGGCGTGCTGCGCTGGCCCTACGTGGAAGGGCTGCGCATGGACGAGGCGATGCACCCGCTGACGATCCTGGCCGTCGGCCTCTACGGCCGCGTGCTGCCGAACCAGGACGGCGCGCCGCTGCGGCTGGTGGTTCCCTGGAAGTACGGCTTCAAGAGCATCAAGTCGATCGTGCGTATCCGCCTGGTGCAGAAACAGCCTGCCACCGCCTGGCAGACCGAGAACCCGCATGAATACGGCTTCTACTCGAACGTGAACCCGCAGGTCGATCATCCGCGCTGGAGCCAGGCGACCGAGCGACGGCTGGGCGAGTTCTTCAAGCGCAAGACGCTGATGTTCAACGGCTACGGCGACCAGGTGGCGGGTCTCTACGCCGGGATGGATCTGAGGAAGTACTTTTGAACGGACCTCGCGTCATGTTGAAGCTCTGCCGGGCGGCAAAACCGTTCGTGTTTGCCGCCTGTCTCGTCCCGCTGGCGATGCTCGCGTGGCGCGCGTTCAACGCGGGTCTCGGCGCCAACCCGATCGAGGCGATCACGCACGCGACCGGCGACTGGACCTTGCGATTCCTTCTCATCACGCTCGCCATCACGCCGCTGCGCCGCGTGACCGGCTGGAACCGCGTCATCGGCTTTCGCCGCATGCTCGGCCTGTTCGCCTTCTTCTACGCCACGCTGCACCTGTTCACGTATCTCTGGCTCGACAAGTTCTTCGTCTGGGCCGACATCCTGCACGACATCCCGAAGCGTCCCTTCATCACCATCGGCTTCTCGGCGTTCGTGCTGCTCGTGCCGCTCGCGCTGACGTCGACCGCCTGGTCGATCCGGCGACTGGGGGGCCGCAGGTGGCGTGCGCTCCATCGCCTGGTCTACGTCACGGCCGTCTTCGGCGTCATCCACTATTGGTGGCTCGTGAAGGCCGACGTCACGCTGCCGGCCACCTACGCCTGTCTTCTGGGTCTGCTCTTCGCGGTGCGCGGCTGGTTTGCCGCGCAGAAGGCGATACAGCACCATGCCACCGCGCTGCTCCGACGGATTCCGTCCGAAGAACGATCCTCAATGTGAAGGCGCGATTCGGAATCGGCGATCATGTTGCGGGTCCTGGCCGGTCGCCGCGGCCTGTGGTCTCAGCCGGCGTCCTTCGCCCGCCTCGACGCGCGGATTTCCCGCTCGCGACCGCTTCCGCTTGACCTGCGCGCTTG
>Ga0315282_10006648_pt1 | contig 19260 bp, 14 predicted proteins | sample YL17G07_20_MG_FD_203693 | JGI IMG/M metagenome (GOLD analysis project Ga0315282, IMG submission 203693) | Sediment microbial communities from Yellowstone Lake, YNP, Wyoming, USA - YL17G07_20 | ecosystem: Environmental > Aquatic > Freshwater > Lake > Sediment | place: USA: Wyoming | collected... | reverse complement strand
CAATTGCTTACGGGCTCTATGGCACCAAATACAAGCCGACCTTCTGCCATGGAGATAACTTGAGAAAGTATACCATAAATCAATTTTCATGGTTTGTGAGTGGCCTAACGGCCATGGGCAATTGCTTTGGAATTCATTCATGAAGCAGGCCCTAAGTTACTTGCAGTTTGTCCCGCCAAATGCCCCGACAGCTCCCGGGGTTTATCCTTTATACGAGGACTGGGCATTTTCCAACTGCCTCAGCGTGCTTTATCTTATCGAACCAGGTGCCGACATAGATGACACAGCAGTTGGACGCTTCTGGCCAGCCAAGCTGCTCAAAGAGTTGAGAAAACAGAATCTGAATTGGGGAATTCTTACGGACGGTGCGAAATGGCAACTTTATTCTACGAAAAGCTCAAGGCCTTACGAGGACTTCGTCGAACTCTCACTGGCTGAGGTATTAGAAAAGAACGACGAGGGCGAATATGGCTTATTTGAACGATTCTTCCACAAAGACTCCTTTGTGCCTGAAGAATTTAGAGCGGACAACGAAGAGAAAGAAAGGGACAAGGTTCTACTGTTTTATAAATGCCGATTGGACCGGGACAAGGAGGATTCTGAGAAGCTATTGGAAGAATATGTAATAAATCCTCTGCTTTATCAGATAGACGAAATTTTACAGTACCTTTGCAATGGGTTTATTGCCGACACGACACGTAGAGGTGATGAGTATACTGAAGAAGAAAGAAAAGACATTTTTGAAAGTTCGGTGAAGTTCTTGTATCGTTGTCTTTTTCTATTTTACGCTGAAGCGCGAAGACTTTTACCATCAGAAATCGGCAAAGCTGAAAGTTATAGCAAACACTCTATCCGGGCATTGTGTCGCGAAGCCCATAAGTTTCAGTGGGGGAAAAGGAAGGATTACGATGGCTACGACCTATGGAAACACCTTAAAGGACTCACTAATGCTGTAAACGACGGTGACTCAGACTATGGAATCATGGGTTACAACGGAGGGCTCTTTGACGACGAACAAGAGAAGTTCCTGGGCCGGCACAGGCTGCGGAACGATTCTCTCTCTCGGGCACTCTATCTGCTTGCATACGTGGAGCCATACAACAACAATCCCGACGACGAGTACGAGATACCTTATGAGGACCTTGAAGTCAGGCACCTCGGAGAGCTCTATGAGAACATACTGGAGTACACTGTTCTTCTTGCAGACGCCGACCGCATCAGACGTAGAACCAAAAAGGGAGTTGGGGTCCTTTTAGCATCGGAGGCAACAAGGCAGAAAGGGGATACTCTCATTAAGAAGGGGGATGTTTACTTTGGAGAAACTGCCCTTGAGAGAAAACAAACTGGGTCGTATTACACACCAGAACCACTGGTTCGATTTCTTAACACAAAAACCGACATTGACCCACTCCGAGAAAGGTTCGAGAAAGAGTGTCGAAAAAGGTTCAACGAATTCCTTGACCAGGCTTCATCCGGACAAGACGAAGGGTCCCGCCGAGGTGCGGCTCGGGCAGCCATAGCAATAGTAGAGCGATTTGTTAATGAGGTTGTACTTGATTTCAAGGTTTGCGACCTGGCAATGGGCAGCGGGCATTTCCTTGTGGATGCAGCCAACCAAATGGCCGGTCTGGTTGTGGAGCTGCTGGCTGAAATTCCAAACATAAAAGGGCTAAGCACAAAGGTCACCAGCAATCCAAACGAATGGCGGCGCCTTGTCACTCGAAATTGCCTTTACGGCGTGGACCTCAACCCATTGGCGGTGGATTTAGCCAAGCTTTCCCTTTGGCTTAATTGTTTTGCTATAAATCACAAACTGACATTTCTTGACCACCGCCTCCGATGTGGGAACAGCCTTGTCGGGATACGCGCTTTAGACCAGTTGAAAACCATTCCAAAAAGGAAAAATGAAAAGGAAACAAAATCAAAGCAACAGGTACTCCCCTACTTTGAAGATCTCTCGAAAATTTTGATCCAAGCTTCAAAGACGATCGAGGCAATTCCGGACATAGAGGAAGACGATACGGATCGGCAAAAAACAGTGTTCGAAAAGGCTCACGAATCGGCTTTTGTACGGTTAGATCCTTTGGCCGATCTCTACACAGCCTACCTCATGGACAGTGAGATTACTGAAGAACAATATCGGGAACTGTTCAGCTATTTTGCAGCGGGGCGAAATAAATTGCAAATCGGGGACAAGGAACTCAAGGAAGTTTCACGTAAGGTTAGAGATTACAAGAAGAAGCACCAGTTTTTTCACTGGGCACTAGAATTTCCTGATGTTTTTAATAAGAATGGGGTATGGGGATTCAATGCAGCTGTAGGTAACCCGCCGTGGGATATTGTGAAACCTAATTCGCAGGAGTTCTTTTCGAATTATGATCCCAAATTTCGTTCCTACAACAAGCAGGAAGCCAAGCGCGTTTCAAAGAAACTGATGACCGACAACCCGGTTATTGCGGAAAAGTGGGAAGAATACAGTGATGGATTTGCAGGGCAAAGTGCCTATTTCAGGGAGCCTCTCAGCTACTGTGCCCTTGGCAACGGGGACATCAATACCTTCAAGCTTTTTCTGGAGCAGTTCTTTACCGTGCTGAGGGACCTGTCTGCGTGCGGAGACGCACAGGCAGGCGGCGGCCAGATGGGCATCGTAGTACCCAGCGGCATCTACACAGACCAGGGCTGCCAGCCACTGCGGGAGCTATTCTTTAGCCAGAGCCGGATCGAGTCTCTCTACTGCTTTGAGAATCGTTGGCCGACGGTCTTCAGTGCCGTGGACGGACGCTTCAAATTTGTTACATTTGAGACACAAAAGAGCGGATCAACCGACAGGTTCAAGTGCGCCTTCATGGAACATGATCCGGAACGCCTGCAATTGATTGATGCCAACGCACTCAGAATGAGTGTGAAGCAGGTCAAGAAGTTTTCGCCGGATACTCTGAGCATCATGGAATTCAAGAACCAGCGGGATATTGATGTCACCGTATGCATTTACGGAGAACGCCCAATGCTTGAAAAGATACCAAAGATGCCTTGGAATGTCGATTTCTCAACCGAGCTGGATATTATCAACGACAACGACCTGCTCCGCATGGATGGCCAAGGCCTCATCGTTTACGAGGGGAAGATGATAAACCAATTTGACGCAAATTATCTTGGTCCTCAATATTGGATTTTAGAATCACAGCTTAGGAGAAAGACTGAAAACGTCGACTTTACAAAGTACCGCTTGGTCTACAGAAAACTTGCCGCGAGTACAAATGAGAGGACGCTAATTTCAACCTTTATTCCAAGAAACTGCTCCTTTTTATATTCACTTGTATGTTTTGTGCCTGACGAGCAAAGTGATCTCCCACGTAAGTCTTTCCTATCAGCACTGCTCAACTCTCTGACTTTGGACTTTGTTTTGAGAAATAAAGTTACAACAAACATAACGATGTTTCACTTAAAGACGCTGCCGATTCCGCGACTGTCAATTGGGAATCAATATTTTGACGCTCTCATTGGGCGAGTTGCCCGTTTAGTTTGCATGACTCAAGAGTTTGCCACACTCTGGAAGGGTTTGTACCACGAAGAATATAGGTCGGAGGACTTTTGGTACCCATCCTCTGTCCGCATCGACAGTTACGGCCCAGCCCACGAGCAGGAGATCCGACGCAGGCTGAGGGACGAAGCCATAACTTGACCCCCGAATGGAGACCGCAGTGCGGGGTCCACGACCGGTTGCCAGACCGGCGGGACACCGGCGACCGAGCCCAGCTCCGCGCCGAGATCGACGCTTATGTGGCCCATCTCTATGGCCTTTCGCGGGATGACTTTGCCTACATCCTCGATACTTTTCCAGTGCTCAAGAAAAAAGAGGAAAAAGCCTTCGGTGAGTTCATGTCCAAGCGCAAGTGCCTGGAGGAATTCGATAGGATTGCGAATATTTTATGAATCACAATTAAGGAGTGATATCGATATGGCAAAGATAAGCGATGTTGTGAAGTTGAAAGCAGGCTATGCAAACTTTGTGGAACTTAAAAGTGCCTTCAGGGAAGCACAGGAAAACACTGAGCGCATGGCAATGTACCGGCCAACAAAGTCCCATCGCAAGGCCTTTGAGCGGCTGTGCCGTGGACTCTACCAGCCAAATGACAAGAAGTTTTACCTCTTGAGCGGTTCCTACGGAACCGGCAAATCTCACCTGTGCCTGATGTTTGCTAATTTCCTTAGTAGGTCAAGCGGAGATCCAGAGATCAAAGGGTTCTATGAAAATTACAAGAAACTTGATCCAGAGACAGCAAAAACACTGACAAATATTCGTAAAGATGGGCAGTACCTTGTGGCTATTTGTGATTATCACTCCGGAAGACGGTTCGAGGATGTAGTGCTAAAAGCAGTGTTTGACGCCTGTCAGTCTAAGGGGTTAGATTCAGGCGTTAGGACCGAATTTGACGAAGCGGGACGACTCCTTTCGGATTGGGAGAAGCAGTTGGGTTCTGACAAAAAGAAACTGATTCGTGTCTTCTATGAAGATTTTCAAAAAGCTTTGGAGAAGGTTGCGCCAGACCTATCCGTGGAGCAGTTGCGTAAAAGTATAAAAGGGTACGACTCTCACGCTATGGAAATATTTCGTGCGGCTTTCAAGGAGACCATGGTAGGAATGGAGTTTCAGGCGCAGGCAGGGAACGTTATTCCAATTCTGAGAGAACTTGTCCGGAGTAAGGGGTTTAAGGAAAAGTTCAAAGGGTTAGCTATCTTTTTCGATGAGTTTGGATTCACTTTGGAGAAAGGCTCCTACTCGAAAGACTTACTTCAGGGTTTTATGGAGACGATCTGCAAGAATGAGCCGAATGTGGTGTTTGTAGGATGTATTCACAAGGATTTTAAAGCGTACGCTGACAAATTCAGTAAGGACGATGTTGCGGTGATGAACGCCCGCATCACGCACGTAGACCTCCTGAACGAAGGAATCGAGGAAATTATTGGCGCAATAGTAGAGATTGACAAGGATTCTCAGGTTTGGAAACAGGAAATTCAACCGAAAACCGGTGTGTTTGACCAGTTGGTACCCTATTGCAAGACACTGAACCTCTTCCCCTGGATAGAGGACGTGAAACGGATTCGTCAAAGGGTCCTTGAGGACATCTACGGGGTTCACCCTATGGCTTTGGCCTCTCTCTTACGGCTCTCATCTGAAATTGGGTCAGATGCACGGAGCACGTTTACTTTCTTTTCCGGGGAAGTGGGTGGAGCCGAAGGTTCATACGCTGATTTTATAGGAAATGCACCCCTCATAATGGGAGGAGGTAAACTCAACCTTTATACAGTGGACCATCTGTTTAATTTCTTTAAACGAGAACTGTCTCTAAAGAACCCTGAGTTGCGCGAGCGCCAGCGGCAATTAGTGAACGGATTTTACGCGAGCCTGGATGCGTTACGAAAAGGTGACGATAAAGGGCTTTTTGACGAACAGGCTAACGAACGTGTATCAGTTTTGCGTACGATTTTGCTCTATCAGCTTTGCCAAATTCCTACAGACCTTGAAAACATTCAATTTGGGCTTTACTGCCTTACCAAAGCAGAACAGAAGCAGGTAGAAAATCACTTGAAATATCTCACAAAATGTGGGGCTGTCTTCTACAGACAGCAATCAAAAACATACGAGCTTGCGGTGGGGACTGGAGAAGACCCTTATGACCTCATCGAGCGGTATCTTCAGGACGAGAGTCTTCATCCAACCAATATGGTCGATACCTTTCTTAAAGTGGCAGGCGAGGGTCAGGACATTGAGTTTCTTGAGGCCAAACAATACAATTTGCACTTCAATGAAGACAAACGGTTCAAGCGATATTTCGTAAAGCCGAAAGACCTAGGAAACACATTCTGGGAAGGATTGCGAAAGCACTGGGAGGAGAATTCGAACAAAGCGAAGAAGAGTTTTGAGGGCTTTGTTGTTTATGCACTTTGTGAGGACGATGCAGAGATACAGGTTGCCAGGAACGCTGCACAGAATATTCCTGATTCCAACATAGCTGTCGCTGTACCACATGACCCCCAGCCATTTATAGAAACTTTGCTCAGGGTTAAGGCGTGTATGCACTACTTACCACCCAACGAGAGGGAAAAAATCAGTGCACAGACTGAATCCCGTCTTCGTGATATTCTTGAAAATGCGGATGATGGTTACCTGCCTCAGTTACAACGTATCTTGGCTTCCATGATTAATGGTGACTCAGCTTGCTGGTATGGGCAGGGTGGTAAGGTCGTCGTAGACCTACCCAAGCAGTCCCACAAGGCGGTTGACGTTCTTTGCGAGGATCTTTACAAAAAACGCTGCCGTATCAAACACCCGGATATAAATTTTTTGCACGATGATAAGTGGCAAACGGGCAAGAACAACGCCCTAAAACAGGCGGTTGCAACAGTGCTGGAGACCGAGAAAGTGATCATTGATAATGGGAATCCGGATAACCACGGGCAGAAGCGCTACTTAGAACAGGTGCTGCTTAAAGGAGCCGGAGCATTGAGAAAGACAGGGGCCAGTGGGACTGTCAATCTCTTTGAGTGCGAAAGCAATTCAGTGAAGATTTCAGAAGATTTCCCTGTCTTAAAAGAGTTTTGTCGGCGATTGAATGAATTAAAGCCAGGAATAACATTTTCAATTGGAAGTTTTCTTGAAGAAGCAAAGTCTTCCCCTTATGGAGGTAGTGGTACATCACTTGTTTTAGCGACAGCCCACGTTGTGAGGGCTTTTGGGGAGCGTTTACGGATTTACAAAGATTCTACAAAAACCGTCGAGATAACAATAAGTAACTATGAAGATCTTTTAGACATCGTTGGCAATCCAGCAACAAAGGTGGTCTTCGAGATACGTGACATCAAAGCGAATCAGGCTAAATTGGTGGACGGAGTAGCCAAAGCTGTTCACGCTCCGCCATTGATGCACGGGGAGAATCGTTCTCTAAATTCTACATACGAAGCCCTGAAAAAGTGGTGGCAGGATATACCGCCCGTTGCAAAGCTCATCGAAATCTATGAAAAAGATCGACAAAAAAGGTTGAAGAAGCTCACAGATGTTCTGAATTCTGTAGAGGACACAGACCGGTTTGATCTTCTCTTAGACAGGCTGCCTTCGGTGTACACGGATGAGCCGGTGGGGGGCGATTTAAAGGAGAAAGAGACCTCGTATATCTGTGACGAATTCGCTTCTGACGTCAAGCTGTTTGAGTCAGGTCTTCACCTTGTACGCAATGATGTTTCCAAAGCGATTTGTGAGGTATTTGATTCCAAAGGCGATCTTGTTGAATGCGAAGCAACGGTCACGAGTTGGTTTGAATCACTCAGTCCTGTTCAGCGAGACTACCTAAACTACGGAGACCACCCTGAGGCCGAGACGCTGATGAAACACTTGGCAGATTCAAAAATGACATTTGAGTCAAAAGTTATGACTACAATACCAAGCGGTTTTGGATTAGAGTCCGTTAAAGACTGGAGTTCCATAAAGGTTACGGACTATGTGGCCAAGTGGAGACAGGCGAAGAAGTTGATTGAAGAAGCTGCGGTTGTAATTGGTATGCCCACAATCAAGAAAGTGAACAAAGCAAGAGAGATTAAAGGAAACAGATGGGAAGTTGAAAGTGGGGGATCTATCGAACTGGCCTTACCCGAGAACGCTACAGCAGTCATCTACACAACCAATGGAGAGGATCCGAAGAAGTCGGCCGCTCGAAGACTGATACAAGGGAACGTAATTCTTGAAAGCGAGTTCAAAGATGTTCCCAGAGTGAAGATAATCGCTCGGGCAATCGACGCTCAAGGAAATGCAAGCGCCCCATTTGTGCTTTCCGTGACCAATAAGACAAAAGAGTATGACGTTGTTATTCACCAGGAAGACTTGTATATCAGGGAGGGTACGTTTAAGTTTCCTGAAAACTTCCAGACTTTCGTTTCAGTCGTAAAGTCCCTCGTCGATAAAGCGCAGAAGGAAAAGCTGATCACTTCTTCGCAGGCAGAGAAATTGAACAAGCTTCTCGACAACCTTTAAGGTTTCATATGGTCAACATAGAAATAAGAAACTTCGAAGATGGTGGAATCGAAATCAGCCACATTGGCGATTATAAACATCCCTCAGGGGAGAACGTCATTCTAATAGACGATGATGCTGGGTATGTTAAGGCATGCCAGAAACTGGCCGAAAGCTTTGGCAAAAAAGCACTCAAAGTACTTGTGCGTCAAAAATTCCACTTTGCGTGGCTTCGGAGTTTCACAGAGCAAATGGGGATTTTTTGCCAATTTACTGTTAAGACCCCCAAAATCATCCTAGGTGACATGTGGATGGTAGCTGTTCCGGATTGGCTGAATGACGAAACGGTCACTTCCCAGAAACTGCTGGATTTGGACATTCCCACCCGAGATTTTGAACGTTTCGAGGATATGCTGCTCAGTTATTTCTTTGGGCCTGCTTTTGCGAGCAAGATGTTAGACTGGAGTAATTTGTCGGAGGTCATAACTGCCTTAGCGCGGCCTGAGGCTAAAGAACACTGCAGCCATTTTCCTGTGCTGAATCGCTGCCTCGAAGAAAAGAGCAAGTCGTGGGCCAGACAGACTAGTGAACATTGGATAATGAACCTATGTGCAGATCTATTAAATAACCCGGAAAAACTTTGGAGAGAGTTGACCCTATGGGCTCTTCTCGGGTCTTATCCTGAGAAAACATTGGAATACGTTGTGCCTTCTCAGCGTGCCACATTTTTGCGCACCGTACCGTTGGAGGCAATTAAAGACCTGCCGCTCAACCGCGTTGCCGCGGATCAAGCTCTGGCGCAGATTGAGATCTTCTTCAAGGAAATAGGCCCATCTGTTAAATCAATCGGTGATTTCCAAAAAGTTCTTGAATGTACGTCGGGTCGTCTAGGCAAAGAGTTTCAGTTCGTGACAGATTTGCTCACCTCACGTCAGGTCGAGGGCTCAAAAGCAGACATAGATCTCGTCCGACAAAAATTTAAAAATTGCCTTGGTCTCGATGCTGCTAAACTTGCAAGCATTAGCCGTTTTGCCAAGCCTCCGCGCCCATACATTCCCAAAGAGAGCGAGTGTTGGAACGCTGACCGCTGGATTACTTGGGCTACGGAAGAATACATTCCTTACAGGCACTGGCAGACGCAAAATCGGTTTTTTGACTTGGAGTTAGAGGAGGCGGTTCAACGCTTCTCAGATTGGTACGTCACCGAATACACCTCGATTCAGCAAGATGAAGAAAAAAGTCTTGTACAGATCTTGGGACACTGGGGAAGTTCGATAAGGGATGAAACGTTGTCACTCGTAATTCTTGTTGACTCCCTTCCGCTCACTTTTTGGAGCTTTCTCCAGGAGTCGCTAAACAAGGCGGGGTTCCGTCGCCACGAGTTGACTTATCGGTTTGTCCCTTTGCCAAGTGACACTCAAATTTCGAAACCGCTTGTCTTACAAGGGGGATGGGAATCCTCAGACAGGAGCTATGACGACATTCTTCAAGAAAGGGCTCGTAATGATTGGGGAAACAAGCGAGTTGTTTACCTGCCGAATTTGAAAGAATTGTTGAATGTAGAACTAAATAAAGAACCAGCCGTCCTTCTGCTGAATTTTCTTCCGAGTGACGAACTCCTTCATTCGGATGTAGAGCTGAAAGGAAGCACCTACGAGGAAGAGCTTTACCGTCTTTTCTCTAAGATAACAGATTCTGTGAAGAGCCTTTTTGAAAGATGGCCAGGCCAGGCCGAAGGATTCAGTGTTTATGTAATTACTGACCATGGTGCATCGAGCATACTGGAGGAAGAGAAGAAATCCCTTGAGGCCAAGGTTGTGAACAAACTTTTTACAAATGAGAAATACCGATTTGCAAGCATTGATAAATCTGAAGCTGAGGCTATACCTGAAAACTTGTGGGTCCTTGGCTATCGTTTCACACAACCTTTCATTCAAGACGACCGGGTCTATTTCATCCCTCGGGGACACAACACAGTGAAAGCAAAGGCTGGAGGTTCGGGTTACTCTCATGGAGGTGCGTCACCTGAGGAGGTAATTGTTCCAGTTGCCATATTTAGGGCGGTAAAACCAAGTTGGAAGGATTTAGGCCTCAGGTTCCTGAACCTTAAAATTGATCCTCAGAGCAAAAAAGCTATTTTCTATATTCAGAGAGTTTTCCCACTCCAGATTGACATTCAGAACCCAAACAGTGAAGCCATTCGCATTCTGCGGGTAGATGTTCTCAGCCCTGACACCGATGTAAAAGGATACAACACACCTAACATAGAGGCAGGTAGATACTCAGGGGTCACGATTGAATGCTATTTTAACAAGAGTGCGATAGAAAATTCTGAGTTGACACTGCAGTTGACTTACAGCGTCGCTGATGAGGAACGTGCAGTAAAGTTGAGCGTTGCAGCTGATTTTAAGTCGGTTGCAAGTGGGGGATTTAGCTTAAAAGATCTGAAATGAAAGGATTATAGCAATGAGGTCATACGAACTAAAGGCTCGTGACTATTACGGGGAAGTGGTTATCAACAAGGGCCTTATGGCTAAGGCCGGCTTCGGGGCACGGGCGATTCCTGTGTACGTAGGAGAGTGGATTATTAGCCAATTCATAGAAGGAGATGATTTGACTGATGGTGGAAGGGAAGAAATCGTTAAGATCGTTACAGTTTATCTCCCCCAGAAAGCCGATAAGAATGTAATTCTAAACCGCCTGAAAGAGCAGGAGGAGGTCAAAATCCTTGACGACTTTCGGGTTAACGTCAATCTTGCTAAGAACACCCACGAATTGAGTATCCCCGTATTGGACGCAAACAGCGAGATGATTCAAAAAGGAATTATAGATACTAATCCTATGCTTCTGAAGACGGGTATGTGGGGGCTGGGTACCCTTCGCTACGTTCCACCCGATGGGGATGAAGTGAAAAAGGGACAAATTTGGATGGTCGACTTCAAACCCTTTCAAAGTCCTGGTGTAGACCTTGGGTATTTCAAGGAATGTCGAAAGTATTTCTCTCTTGCGGAGTGGATTGACCTGCTGGTTTCCAGCTGTCAGTTCAACCCAGAAATACACACGATTTCTCAAAAAATGTTGTTGCTCAGCCGGATCCTTCCACTTGTACAACCGAGAGTGAATCTTACAGAGTTGGCTCCAAAGGGGACTGGGAAATCTTTTGTCTTCGACAACATAAGCCGGTATGCGGCTGTCATTCCTGGGGGTAGACTCTTGGCGGCAGCTTTATTTTACAACAGTGCAACCAAACAGCTTGGGTTGATTCCGAAATATGATGTGGTTGTGGTTGACGAAGTCCAGAAAATTCATACCGACAATGTGGGCGAAGCAATGTCAGGCCTCAAGATGTATCTGGAGAGCGGTCGTTACAGGAGAGCCACGGGTGACATGGGGACCTCAGAAGCAGGGTTCGTTATGTTGGGGAACATCACCATGGGTCCTGACAGGAGGCCCCTATACGAAACCGACGGAATTTTCAAAGAATTGCCCTCAGCTTTGCAGGAGTCAGCCTTCGTAGATCGTATTCACGGGTTGCTGGAAGGCTGGTTTATGCCAAGGATCACGAAAAACACACCCTCCAAAAGCTTGGGATTTAAGGGGGACTTTTTTAGTGAAGTCCTTCATGAACTGCGAGGTGATCTACAGTATGCAGATTATGTGTCGCACAGCATGCGACTTCCTGAGTGCGACGACATGCGTGACAACAAGGCGATCGCCCGCCTTGCGGAAGGCTTTCTTAAACTTCTATTTCCAGACTTAAAGGTGAGTGAGGAGGAGTTTATTGAATATTGCGTCAACCCATCGGTTCGAATGCGACAGCAGATTCGGGACGAGTTGGCTAAGCTCGACCAAGAGTACAAGTGGGTGACGATAAAGAGCGAGTCGCCCGATGAATTTCAACTTTCGCACCCGGAGAGTAAACCTGAACCGAAGGAAGAGGCTGGAGAAATTGGCCCTATCTCCCCTAACCGTCACCCTGTTGAAACTACACTCGATATCGCTGAGGGGCAGAAAGGGATTTCTTACATTAAACTTTTTAGACCTTACCTTGGAGGAGCCAAGCTAATCAAGTTGATTGATCCCTACGTACGTTACGACTACCAAATACACAACTTCATGAGTTTTTGTGAGTGCATGGCACCTACAGAAGGACAAGTTGAACTCAACCTAGTAACTAGCGCTGAATCCAAGGAACAAGAGGTTGAAATTTCGGCCAAGTTGAATGAACTCCAAAGTTCTCTTGTACAAGATCGAATTGTTTTAACATACACTTTCGATAGTGGTAAGCACGATCGTTGGATCGAAGCGGACACTGGCTGGAGAATCATTTTAGGACGCGGTCTGGACATTTTCCAGAAACCCGAAGGAAAGTTCACTTTGGGTTTTGTAGACCAGAATAAACGTCGATGTAAAGCGACGACGATTTCATATATTAAAATTAGGCCGCAGTAAGTCGAAAGGCTGTTTGGATCAAGAAAGCGTTATGGGTTAACTTTTGAATTATAGGAAGTTTCCCGAAAGGTATTCGTCAAAGTTTGTCCTGTAGGAAACTGTTTTGTATAGGTGATATGTTAGAGAGCGTTTTTAGAGATTTGGCCATACGGTTGCCAAAGGAAACTCATCTGTCGGATGTAACATGGGCAATTGCGAGAAATTGCGACGAGTTTCTTGCCGCGTTGGAAAGAGAAATTAAGCATCTAAAGGCATATTTACAGACGGTGGGGGTGCTGGAAGTGAAACGCAGGGGTAGGAAGCCAAGGGCTGAAAAACAGGAAGGGTAGGAATGGAATTTAAAGAAAAGGAAATAAAGCGATTAGCTGAGTGCAAGTCTTTTTTAAAGCAAATAAATGAAAGATTGGTAAAGAAGGTAGCGGCATATGATTTGGGCTACGTAGCAAAATTGCCTTTTAAAGCCGCGTCGTTGCACGAGCTTCTTTTGTATAGGGTGGCAGATCTTTCGGAAACAGCTATCAACTTGTTTGAATTAAAAAAAATGGTACCAGCAATAATCATGACACGGGCTGTTTATGAGACAACTGCGGTCTTGCATTCTCTCGGCGCAAAGATAGAAGAAGTTATAAGAACCAATGACGTTGAAAATGTTGATCAATTTTTCATGAAGTCTCTGTTCGGTGGTCGGGTTAAAAGTGCTCCTATTGAATGCACAAATATTCTCGGTGCAGTTGACCGTATTAACAAAAAGTTCGAGCATTTCAGAGATTCTTACGATGATTTGTCGGAATATGCCCACCCCAATTGGTGCGGCCTGATGGGTTCTTACGGAAATCTTGTTAAGGAAACGGCCACACTACATTTAGGCAGAGAAGCTTCTAAAATATCGGCTATGGTAGCATTACCATTATTGGCAGCATCTCTTGCTATTTTTTTACATCATTATGATGAAATTAAAAAGCGGCTGCCCAAATTTAACAACATATGCGAGAAAAGCATAGTAAGGAAGAAAAAAGGATAAATAATGGGCCGGTATGAATCGAAAGCAAGACATCATCTTGAACAGATACGGTATTATCATGAGGATGCGGGACCGAGAGGGTATGCACAAGGGAAATACCATTATAATGAATTGGCTAAATTACAGATGGTAGCTCAATATTCAAAAAACAATAAATCTGATGCGAGTATTATTGCTATTTTTCGAGAATAAGCCGGAAAAAAAGACCAATTGGGGTCAAACCTTCAAAAATCAATTAACTATAGAAAAATTACAGACCGTTTTAGAAGAGGACGGCCACTTAAAATCATTTTTCAGCTCAAACCGGGCAAGGTGATCCGTATTATCACAGAATGGGGAATATGAGAACGAGACGCAAGACCCTCTCTGAGGAACAAATTGACCAGTTTGTGATTTCTCAGGCAAATAACGATTCTGCCTGGGAAGATGCGGCGAAGGTTACAAAGCAGAGATCGACGTCGCTATCGCTTCCTGCTGTCCTTGCCTCAAGAGCTGCATTCTTCGCTCGTTTGCATCGTGAGGCAAGCCTGGAGGATTGGATTAAACGTATTATTAGGGAGCGCTTGGATATTGAAGAAGCAGCCTTCGCTGGATGCAAGAGAGAACTGATCGGAAAGAACAGCCGCTAACACCGGAACAAACGCATTATTTAGGGCAGCGCTGGAGGGGCACATTTTCGATGTCACAGAAAAACCAGACGTTACAGATTTACCGCCTGCTGCTCTGTGTCTGGTAGTTTCCTCGGGATGATTCAAAGCATTCACCAACTTTTCAAAATAGCTCTGATGATCAAGAGGCTCAATATCTGTCTTGCATTCATGGCAGATCTTCTCATCTTCCTTCACACGAATCCAGCAATTCGGGCAATAAAAAATCAAGTCTCTCCTCCTCCCATCTTTTCTAAAAGAAGCAACCCAATAACCGCATGGAAGGTACTCTCAATAAATGGAAAACTGGAGGGAGCTCTCCCAAATCCTCCGTTCTTTGTCTGGCAACCAAGAATATATTTCCGACAGAGATCAAGCTGCATAGGGAAAGAGTTAAGCTTCGATAAAATTTCAAGGACACAATAAGTGTTCTCCATATAGGAGGTCGTTTCAGGATAAAACCCAAATCCTCCATCCCCATTCTGACATAACTGAACCCATTTAATAATTTCTTGCCGATTGAAGTCTATGCCGTGATTCAACAGGATTGAAACCTTCTTTCTGAGGGTTTGCAAATTATCTTTTGGATGAAACTGAACCCTCCCTCTTCTTTTTCTCGATCCTTCAAGTACTGGAAAATCTTCGATAGATCAAACTGACCACCCAACCGTTCAATTTCTTTTTGAAGAGCCTTTTTCATTCACCTATAATCCATCTACGATTAATAATGATCCCAAAAACAAAAAAACTTCTACCAGTAACCCAGTAGAAGTTATCAGTCCCGTCTTAATGGAAGGACGATTAAACCGAACATGGGGTTTAATGCCCCGCTTGCCCCGTTAGAGATTTTCTCTAACGGGGTGAATGAGCCTCCCGGTTGGAAAGTCGAAGACTTTCTAACGGGGTTTACTTTCCTCTCTATTTCACAACCATGACGGTGCACGGAACCAGGCGAGCAATATTCTGTAATGTAAGGGGGAATCCACATCCGCTACGCTCTCAAGCGTTCTAATTACCCCTTCAGTTCGTCTATCGTCCGCCGAATCTCTTCTGTTTGGCCGTGGGGCCTGGATAGAAGAGCCTCGACCGTGGCCAGTTCATCCTGGACATACTTCAGGGCCTGCTTCTTCATCCCCTCGATGGCTTTGTTGATCCGATCCTCCCATTGGGCGGCCAAGCGGGACAGGTTCATCACTACATCGTATGGGACTTGTTTTAAATAATGCTTCTCAAAGAGAGGGCGGAAAATAAACATGGGAATTAAAAACCAGATCAAACCAAAATGGAAATCAAAGGTCCGACCCGCCCTTATGTCCGGCTGATGGGGTTCGGCCACTTCGATCTTCCAGTCGGCTTCGGCAAGCCGTAAGCCAAGCACCCTCTCAATGTTTTGGTTCAAAAGATTCCTAAAGGCTTCCAAGGATCTGGAGAGACTGGCATGGGCTTTCTTAAGAGTCCCCAAAAAATGCTGATGTTCGGTCTTGGAGATATGACTGATCTCTTCGGTCAGGACTTCCCGGCGCCAATCCTCATACCGGTGTGTGAGCTTCCCGACGTTCCCTTTCCAGGAAGGCAGTTCTTTTTGCAGCATTTCCACAAGCTTCTTTTTGAGTTGAGGCTCATGAAATTTTTCCAGGTAATTCTGGATGAGCTCCCGCGTTTGCAGGGAATTTTCCCGCGCAATCAGGGAAATTTCTTCGCGGATCAGTTCATAATTCACTCTCTCATTTAGGATCTGCTGTTTCAGTTGCTCGCGGTTGAGATCCGCCTGCAGGGAAGTCTTCAATGCAATCTCCAAATAACTCAGGCAGCCCTCTCCGAGGGACTGGACCTTGTGTTGCAAAATGTTCCCAAGCTCCTCTTTCCGGTTTATGGAGAGCGGATGGAAAATTTCACTTTCCACTCTTTCTTTCCATTGTTCGGTCTCCGAGCGAATGGAGTAAAGAAAAATGGGAAATTCTTCATGAAGCTCCTTTTGGAGTGCGGTCCGAAAAAAATGGACAACTTCTTTTTGCTGCTCCGTGGAGAGAAGGTCAACCTTAGTGAGGAGGAGAACAATTTTGGGGGTATGCTTCCTTAGATCCCGAATGAGCTGCAAGTCGTTTTCCGCCAGAGGCCGATCCGAACTGATAGCCAGCAAAGCGCACCCAACTTCCGGAAGCCAGTTTTCGGAGGTCTCCATGTGATATTTAAAAATACTGCCCAGGCCTGGGGTGTCCACAAGCCGCAGACCAGCGTACTTTTCCAGTGAGGGAAGTTCAAGGTCAACCACTTCTACATTCTTCTGGTTGGCAGGGTTTCTGGCCTCCGAGATAAATTCTTCAATCGCTCCAATGTCCTCCTCGGTCTGCTGACCGTCAAAATGCCGGACAATGACTCTTTCTCTTTTTCCATATTGGATACGGGTGATCGCTGTAGTAACGGGGATAACTCCGACCGGAAGAATGGGTTTCCCGATCAGGCTATTGAGGAAAGAGCTTTTCCCGGACTTAAACTGGCCCAGGATGGCTACATCAATCAGTTGATCTTGGCTGAGAAGATTTTCGCAGACTTCGATCTGACGGTTCAGGGAGACGATATGAAACTGACCGCAGATCTCCTGAATACGGGGCAGTAACGTTTGATAGGGATGTGTGAAAGAATCAAGGGGTGCATCTTTTATTGCTAAGTCCATAAAAAAACTCCTTCAGGTTTTCCCTGCAGGAGTTATCAGCCTCAAGGGCGGTTATTGGGTGAACTCCATCACCTTTACTGAAAATATTAGGGCAGAAATCTAAAAAAGTCAATTTTCATTAAATATTTATTTCATTCTTCTCCATCCGTGGGAAAGGCATTGTTTTGACGTAAAAACTTATGTATCATAGAAATAAGTATTTTTTCTCTATTTATAAGAAGGGACTTGAAAAAAAAGAAGGCCGGCGTCAAGGGCTGGGAGGACTGGAAATCAGCGGTAAAGATCATTGAGGAATCGCAGGAAAGATACAGGAAACAAAGAAGGTAACATCTTGGGCAATGCTAACGGAGGGAAGAATGGTTACAATGATTAAGTCTATCCATGCACGGGAAATCCTCGACTCTCGGGGAAACCCCACCGTGGAGGTGGAGGTTTGGCTCGAAGGAGGAGCTTTCGGCCGTGCGGCTGTGCCCTCGGGCGCATCGACCGGAGCCCATGAAGCACTCGAGCTGCGAGACGGAGACAAAAAACGTTTCAATGGCAAAGGCGTCCTGCAAGCCCTCAACCACGTTAACCATGAGATTGCCAAATCGGTGATCGGACTCGACGCGCTGCATCAATCTGAGATCGACAATACCATGCTGAAATTGGATGGCACCCCCAACAAAGGCAAACTGGGTGCTAACGCAACACTGGGAGTCAGTCTTGCCGTTGCCCGTGCGGCTGCCAATGCAGTCGGACTACCTCTTTACCGCTATCTGGGAGGAGAAACGGCCAGAGTCTTACCCGTGCCCATGTTCAATATCTTAAACGGTGGCGTCCATGCCAACTGGCAGGGCACGGATTTGCAGGAGTTTATGGTCGCTCCCGTCGGGGCGCCCACCTTCCGTGAGGCGTTACGATGGGGGAGCGAAATTTATCACACCCTGAAAAGCGTTCTAAAGGAGGCCGGCTTCTCCTCGGGCGTCGGAGACGAGGGCGGTTTCTCTCCAGCGCTGAAGAAGAACTCGGATGCGGTGGAAATGATTCTTAAAGCGATTGAGAATGCGGGCTATCGCCCCGGAGAGCAGATTGCTATTGGCCTTGATCCCGCTTCAAGTAGTTTCTATGAAGATGGATACTATCACCTTCGGACGGAGGGCCGGAAGTTAACCTCTGCTGAAATGGTGGAAATGTATGTTGAATGGATCAAAAAGTACCCGATCATCGTCTTGGAAGATGGGTTAGCTGAAGACGACTGGGATGGCTGGAAACTGCTCAATGAAAAGTTGGGCGACAAGATCGAACTGGTCGGCGACGACCTCTTCGTCACAAATGTTAACCGGATTGAGCGTGGTATCACCGAGAATGTTGCCAATGCGGTGCTCATCAAGCTTAACCAGATTGGTACGCTGACCGAGACTGTTGAAGCAGTTCAAATAGCTCGTAAAGCCGGATGGGGGGCGATGATCTCTCACCGGAGTGGTGAAACAGTGGATAGCTTTATAGCCGATTTTACGGTGGCAATGGGTACCGGTCATCTTAAGACAGGTGCTCCATGTCGCGGCGAGAGAGTTGAAAAATATAACCAGTTGTTGCGTATTGAAGAGGAACTTGGCGATGAAGCCACCTATGCGGGCCGTCATGGTTTCATCCGACAGATGAACAACTCTAAGCCGGATTATATCCTTGAACGCAGGTGACATGTGTCGTTCAGTCTCACAATGGTAAATACGCCACCCTCCGCATCAAATACGTTAATGGCACACGTGTCTTGGCTCAATCGCCAGAAATGGTCGTTGCCAAGCCCTAAAACACCTAACAAGATGATGCGATTAACAACTGTGTGGCTCACCAGCACAATTGTCTGGCCCCTATGGAGCATAGATAGCTCATTCACTGTCTTAAGGCCACGGGCACGTAACTCGTCCAACGTTTCACCGCCCGGAATATGCGCTGTGTGGGGAGCATTGTACCAAGCATCTACTACCTCTGGCCATCGTTCTTTGGCCTCAGCGGGGGTCAAGCCCTGCCACTCCCCATAGTCAATATCGATTAGACCTGGGTGGATCTCAACCCGAAGATCAAAATGCCAGGCCACGGCCTCAGCCGTCTTGACAGCCCGTGAAAGCGGACTCGAATAGATCGCCACGGGTCTCCATTCGTCAGCAATGCGTCGCCCTGTTGCTTGAGCCTGGAACAGTCCGGTTCCGTTCAAGGGTACATCAGCACGGCCTCGAAAACGCTCCACCCGGTTCCATTCTGTCTCTCCATGTCTTACCAAAATAATTCGTGTCATCTATGACCTCCGCACCTTTGTTTTCCAGCAAGCTCCCTGAGCGCAATTTCTTGCACTCTCAGTGGATAGCCGCCTGTGACCTCAGCTAAGTTCTTAATCTGGCCTTCCCTCCAGCCCAAATGATGTTCTTTAGATAATTGTTGAAAAAACTGAACCACACTCGATGTACTGAGATGGTGAAGT
>Ga0315282_10006647_pt1 | contig 19260 bp, 16 predicted proteins | sample YL17G07_20_MG_FD_203693 | JGI IMG/M metagenome (GOLD analysis project Ga0315282, IMG submission 203693) | Sediment microbial communities from Yellowstone Lake, YNP, Wyoming, USA - YL17G07_20 | ecosystem: Environmental > Aquatic > Freshwater > Lake > Sediment | place: USA: Wyoming | collected... | reverse complement strand
ACAACTTTGAGCCCCATGAGTTTTTTCCCCAAGCTTCTCCCGTCAAAAAGGCCATCCCCTATTAAAAGATAGGCAAGCCCCGCAAAAAAGCCGGCCTTTGGTACTACCTCTGCTGCTGCTGCGATGACGATAAAGTCGAGGATTTTAGCGACAGTTCTGACAAGCAAACCTGCCCTTTTAAATTCCCCAGACATTTAAAATACTAACAGAAGATTTCTAAACTTTTCAAGGGTGACTACCTTAATAACCAGTAATCAAACAGAAAATTTCAAGTAAAAATTATCAATGTGCAATTATCAGGTTAAATGTCCGATAATAATTTTGCATTAATAAGTGCTCATTTTTGGTTATTGTAATTTGGTTATTGGTTATTTTAAGCTTTACATAACATAATTGCTTTCATCAGGAGCTACTTATGAACATAGTCCTTGCCACAAGAAATAAGAAAAAGATTGAAGAGATAAAAAGAATTATGATGGGCATGGCAATATCTATTTTTACCCTTGATGATTTTTTAGGATGTCCTGAGGTTGAGGAAGACGGAACCTCATTTGGAGAGAATGCTATTAAGAAGGCAGTAACAGTTGCAAGATATACAGGGAAATCATCCCTTGCTGATGATTCAGGTCTTGAAGTATATGCACTAAGTGGGGCTCCTGGAACATTGTCCTCCAGATATGCTGGCGAAGCCGCGGATGACAGAAGCAATATAAAAAAATTGCTGTACGAGATGCGTTTAATGGTTAAAGAGGAGAGGAAAGCAAGGTTTGTCTGCTGTGTGGCATTAGCACTACCTGATGGCAGTGTGACTACATTTTTTGGATATGCTGAGGGTAGAATTGGAACAGAACCAAAAGGTGTTAAAGGTTTTGGGTACGACCCGGTATTTTATCCCGATGGTTACAGCAAGACATTTGCTGAGATGAGCGATGAAGAAAAGGACGCCATAAGTCATAGAGGTGGAGCACTGAAAGAGGTTCAGCGGTATCTCAGAGAAAAGATAGACTTAATAATTTAAATCCGGGTAATAAGTAAATCTTATCGTTTTATCAAAAATATGAATTTGACTTAAAATGTATTAGAGCATATGCTATAGAGGATTTTTTTGGGTTTCCAAAAAGTCACACTACCGCTTAACTTATTGTTTTAAGTAAAATCACGCTTATTTTTTGAGCGATTTCGATATTGTTTTGCCAGAAGTAGGTATTATTTTTTATTTATTTTAGTTTTAGTTGCCATTAAATAACTTTCAAAAAACGGGGGGTAAATGTATGAGACTTGTATTACTTGGTGCACCAGGGGCTGGTAAAGGGACTCAGGCAAAGATGCTTATTGAAAAATATCGAATTCCTCAGATTTCCACAGGTGATATCCTCAGAAAGGCTGTGGCTGACGGCACACCACTCGGAAAAGAGGCTAAGGCTATTATGGAAAGGGGTGAACTTGTCCCTGACAAGATAGTTCTGGGCCTTGTTGAGGAGAGGCTGAAACAGGATGACTGCAAGAAAGGGTTTATCCTTGACGGGTTTCCGAGAAACACTGTCCAGGCAGAAGCGCTTGATAAGCTGTTGAACGATATTAAGATGCCGCTTGATTCTGCATTAAGTGTTGATGTCCCAAAAGAAGACCTTATGAAGAGATTAACCGGAAGAAGGACGTGCAAGAGCTGCCAGCAGATGTATAACATATACTTTACACCGCCGAAGAAGGAAGGGGCATGTGATAAATGCGGCGGAGAACTTTTTCAGAGAGGTGACGATAAAGAGGAGACAATTAAAAAGAGACTTGATGTCTATGATGCTCAGACAGCTCCTCTCATAGATTACTACAAGAAAAAAGGCATACTAAAGTCTGTTGTAGGTACAGGAAGTATAGACGAGATATTCAAGAAGGTTTGCAATATCTTAGAAGGTAAGTAGGCGAAAGCTAATAACTAATTAAAGGAGGAAAAGAATGGAAAACATTGGACATGGCGGCAAAGAAATCGTTGAACGAGTTATGCCAAAGGCAGCAGCTATTAAGAGAGTAGAAGAGTTAAAGGCAGCTAAGGTAAAAACCTTAGATGTCCGGTTACAGATGGCAACAGAGGTCATTGACATCGCATATGGCTTTTTCTCACCGCTTGAAGGGTTTATGACGAAGGCTGATGTCGAGTCCGTCTGCGACAATATGCTCCTTGCAGATAGAAAAACTGTTTGGAGTATCCCTATTGTTTTTGACATTTCTGAAGAAGAGCTCAAAAAATCAGGCATCAAACAGTATGATGAAGTCCTTCTTACTTATACGGGTAACCCTTTTGCTATTTTCGATATCACGGATATATTCACACTTGATAAAAAAGAAGTGGCAATGAAAGTCTATGGCACTACTGAAGATAAACATCCTGGAGTCAAGAGAACATATCAATATCAGGACAAATTCCTTGGTGGAAAGATAACCCTCCTCAACCCTCCGAAGATAAACGAGCCCTTTACAAGATTCTGGCTCACCCCGAAACAGATGAGGGAAAGATTTAAGGAAAAAGGATGGGAGATGATCATCAACCATCAGACAAGGAATGTCCCGCATACCGGCCATGAATGGCTTATGAAGGGTGCATACTTAGGAGCTTATGGTTCTATGATGGTAGATAAACCTCGTGGAGGTGTTCTGGTAAATGCGATCATCGGCTCAAAAAGACCCGGCGATTATATTGATGAGGCAATAATCCTTTGCCAGGAGGCTCAGGGAAAACATGGATATTTCAGGGAAGATATCTTTTTAACCACATGCAGCCTCTGGGATATGCGTTATGCGGGACCGAGGGAGGCAGTATTCCATGCATGCATGAGGACGAACCTTGGCTGTACCCACCACATGTTCGGTAGAGACCACGCTGGTGTTGGAAGTTACTATGATCCATATGATGCACACAGGATTTTCGATAAACTGCCCAAAGGGTCTCTCAATATCACACCTATTTTCAACCTCGATTGGTGGTTCTGTCCTGTTTGCGATGAGGTCACCTATATGGGTTTTTGCGGGCACAAAGATAAAAAGGCATCATTCAGCGGAACCTTAATCAGAAGCATCATCCAGGATGGAGTAAAACCGCCCCGCCGTATCTTCAGGCCTGAGGTTTTTGACATGATCATGGAATGTGCTGAAAAGTACGGCTTTGGCAATGCGTTTGTTACAGAGGATTACCTCAAGAGGAGAAATCCTGTATTTACGATTGAGCCATTGAAATAAAATATTGAAATAAAATAAGGAGGGAAAATTATGGCAGAAGAGACTTATCCAATTAACTTATGGATCAACGAAGATCGGCTTGAAAAACTTCAGGCAGCCGGTCTTGCAGGTATGTGTAAAGAGGTATTGGCAGGGTTAAAGGTTCTTGCTGTTCCGAACACAGCTGAACAGAGAGACAAGATTCTGAAAATATTCCCTATGGCAAAATTTGATACTGCTACTACAAAAAGCATAGAGTTGCTACCAAAGGCAGTAAAAGACAAGATATTCGACCTTGTGGTCAGCAAAAAATCTCTTAATGTTATGTCTGACTTTATAAAATCTGTAGAGAAATAACAAAGGAAAGGAGGTGGAAAGACAGTAAGCTTTCTCGTTTTTGTTTTTAATTATTCATTTCTAACTCATACTATAAAAAGGAGGTGTTAAGATGCCGAGTTTTGTAATCACTGAGAAGTGCGACGGTTGTAAAGGGCAGGATAAAACTGCATGCATGTATATATGTCCTAACGACCTGATGATTTTGGACAAGGAGAGGATGAAGGCATACAATCAGGAGCCTACTTATTGCTGGGAGTGCTACTGTTGTGTAAAGATATGTCCACAGCAGGCTATGGATGTCAGGGGATATGCAGACTTTATGCCCCTTGGTGCTGCATCAACTCCACTGAGAGGAACTGAGGACATCATGTGGACCATCACTTTCAGGGATGGAAGAATCAAGAGGTTTAAGTATGCAACGAGGACTACACCAGAGGGTTCGATAAAGGCGCTTGAGGGATTTCCCGAGGCAAAGGCAGCAGATTTGGCCAACCAGTTATTGCTTGGAGAGCCTGACATAATGGGAGTAAAAGAACTCCCGACAAAGAAATAAGAAAGGAGGTGGACTATGAGAGAAATTGCAACAGAAGTTGTTGAAACTGATATTTTGATACTCGGTGGAGGAATGGCCGGCTGTGGTGCTGCAGTAGAGGCTGCATACTGGGCAAAGCCACTGGGTTTAAAGGTGACACTTGTAGACAAGGCTGCTATTGACAGAAGTGGTCCTGTAGCGATGGGCCTTTCTGCCATTAATACATATATGGGGATGGATGGAAAGGTAACTATGAATTCCCGTATGCCGGAAAGGTATGCTGAGTATGTGACGAATGACCAGATGGGTTTAGCAAGGCAGGATCTCGTCTTTGATATTGGAAGACATGTGGATTCGTCAGTCAGACTCTTTGAGAAATGGGGACTTCCTATATGGAAGGATGATGCAGGGAATTTTAAAAAATCAGGTGAATGGCAGGTGATGATATCCGGCGAGAGCTACAAGATCATCGTGGCAGAGGCAGCAAAGAACGCTATAGGTACCCTTGGTGATAAAGGCCAGATAATTGAGAGGGTCTACATCTCACACCTTCTGAAAGATGAGAAAGAGCCTGACAGGGTATGTGGTGCAGTCGGTTTTAGCGTCAGGGAAAACAAATTCTATGCCTTTAAGGCAAAGGTAGTTGTTTGTATATTGGGTGGTGCAGTCCATGTATTCAGGCCAAGGTCTCAGGGTGAAGGCTTTGGGAGGTCCTGGATGCCGCCATTTTTAGGAGGAACGACTTATGCCCTCACTCTCCAGGCTGGGGGTGAGCTTACTCAGATGGATGTGACTTTTGTCCCACCAAGGTTCAAAGACTCCTATGGTCCTGTTGGCACATTCTTCCTGCTCTTTAAGACACCGGCAACAAATGCCTATGAAGGGGCATACGTTGGTGGATATCCATCCGAGACAGACAAGTGGGCACCATATGCAAAGGCAAAGCCCTGTCCAACCCCTGTGAGAAACTATGAGATGATACTCTGCGCGCAGGAAGGCAAAACACCATTCCTCATGCACACAAACAAGGTGGTAGAAAGGTATCAGAAGGAGATAACAGATCCAAAGGAGCTGAAGAAGAAGATAAAAGAGTATGAAAGCGAAGCATGGGAAGACTTCCTCGACATGACAATCGCAGGTGCCACAAACTGGGCTGCCCATAATATTGACCCTATGGAAAAACCGATGGAGCTTCAGTTGTCAGATCCTTGCTTTATAGGTTCACATGCCGCCTCTTGTGGTGCATGGGCCTGTGGTGCTGAAGATCTTATGCCAAAAGAATATGCTGATGCCTTCCCTGCCCAATACAACTGTATGACAACTGTTTTGGGTTTATTTACAGCAGGTTGTGGGGTAGGGGCAAGTGCCCATAAGTTCTCAAGTGGCGCCCATGTACAGGGAAGGATTGCAGCAAAGTCAGCGATTAGGTTTGCCAATGATAAGAAGGACTACAAACCAACTGTATCTGATGATACGATAAATAAACTCAAGGAAGTAGTATATAGGCCATTTACCCTCTATGATGAGAAGAGCACATATACAACGATGCCTGATGTGAATCCTAACTATATCTCCCCGCATAGTTTCCTATTCAGGGTACAGAAGATAATGGGAGAATATGCAGGTGGATGGGAGACATTGTATGGGACATCTGACAAGATGCTGGAGACCGGCCTCTGGAAGTTAGCGTTCTGCGGAGAGGATGCAGAGAAGATTGCTGCAAAGGACCTTCATGAGCTACTGAGGGCATGGGAGGCAATACACAGATATTGGGTTGGTGAGGCATGTGTAAGGACAAGGCTGGCCAGGAAGGAGTCAAGATGGCCCGGGTATTACTTTAAGTACGATTACCTGAAACTGGATGAGGGTCAGAAGCACTTTCTAAACGTGAAGTATGATATGGATAAGAAGGAATGGAAGATAATCGAAAGGCCAATGATCCCGATCATCTAAGCTAATAGTCCTGAGAGATATTTAGTTTTGGGGCGACCCGAAAGTCGCCCCAAAATTTAGGGCCAGTTCTCTTTTACCGTCATTCCGCACTTGATGCGGAATCCAGTATAAAAGGTATGGATTCCTGCTTCCGCAGGAATGACAAAGGTCAGGTGAAATAAACTCATTCTTTGAAATGAGAGATAGAGAGTAATCTATGAATGAAGAATATACCGAAAAACACCGAAGACTCTCTTTGTATGACAAATTCAAATTCTCATGCCATAAAGGGCTTTCCTGTTTTAACACCTGCTGTAATGATGTAAATATCTTTCTTACACCTTACGATGTCCTGAGGATGAGAAGATCTACTGGGTTATCTTCTGGAGAGTTCTTAAAGAGATACACCATCCCACTCTTAGGAGACGAAGGGTTACCTCTGGTGGTGCTTAAGATGATAGAGGATGAAAATAAAAGCTGCCCTTTTGTCATGCCAGATGGGTGCGGGATATACCAGGACAGGCCATGGTCATGCAGGATGTATCCCATATTCCCGGTTTCCTCGAGGGAAGAAGGGTTTTTGATAAAGGAAGATCCCCCATGCCTTGGATTTAAAGAGGAAAAACAATGGACAATAGAAGAGTGGAAGAAGGATCAGGGAATCGATATCTATGATAAAATGAATGAATCTTACAAGGAGATCACCTTCCATGATTATTTCCAGAAGGGGAATAAGATTGATTCAGGAAAAGCGAAGTTGCTTTATACGGCCTGTTATGACCTGAATGAATTCAGGAGATTCCTTTTTGAAACAAGGTTTTTTGATATCTATGATGTAGAGAAAGAGGTTATTGAAAAAATAAAGGAAGATGAAGAAGAACTTTTAAGTTTCGGCTATGGATGGATAAGATTCAATCTGTTCGAGGAAGATACATTGAAACTTAAAGATAAGGAAATGGATAAGCTCCTGCAGGCCAAGAGGGAAGAATTAAGGCTAAAAACCTGAGTTTAAAGGATAAGATCACTTTGGCTTATTACCTCCAAGCTAATTATGGTCGAGCCTTGCTTCAGGATAAAAAGATCCAGGATCTGATAGTCCAACTGGACAAGGGGGTTGAAGCTACCTGGGGGGAAATGGCCTCCGTCGGGGTTGTCAGGGAATGTACATATTGCGCACTCAATGGAGGCGGAAGCTGTTGTGGTGCTGGTATGGAGAAGATGTATGATGAAATACTTCTTCTCATCAACCTCCTGCTGGGAAAGACCTTCCCAGAACAGGCGAATGACCCAAGTTCATGCTACTTCTTATCGGAGCAGGGATGTACCCTCAGGGCCCGCGAGGTAATTTGCGTCAATTATCTCTGCCAACGACTCTATAAAAATATTGAGCGCGAGAAACTCATTCACCTCCAGAGGATTACAGGGGAAGAGCTTAAAACCCTTTTTATTCTTGAGGAATGCATCAAAAAGGAGATAAACATCCAAAGGAGATAAACATCCAATGAATGGTAAAAACTGGAGGAGATTCTGTGCAAAATATTTTATAATTTATAAATTAGATTGTCACGGAGAGGATTAAACCATGTTACTGAATATGAAGTTTGTAGAACCTATTGAGCGCACATTGAATTCAAAATTCAAGTTCAGGTGTCATAAAGATATCAGTTGCTTTAATAAATGCTGTAGACTTACAGATATACTTCTAACTCCTTATGACATCTTAAGGATGAAAAAGAGGTTGGGAATTTCTTCAGAAGAATTCCTTAAGAAATACACCTATATTCATATTGATGAAAAGTCTTCACATCCGTATGCAGTGCTTAAGATGATGGATGATAATGAAGGGAAATGTCCTTTTGTAACACCTGAGGGCTGTAGTATTTATGAAGACCGGCCTACTAACTGTCGATATTATCCCGTCGGTCAAGGTCTCATGATAAGTGGATCGGAGAAAGAGTCAGTAAATAAGGATTTCTATTTCTTTATCAGGGAACCGCAGTGTCTCGGCTATCAGGAAGACAAAGAGTGGACCATTGAAACATGGAGGATTGAGCAGGGAGTTGACCTCTATGATGAGATGAACAAAGAGTGGAAGGAGATCCAGCTGAGAAGGGACACCCCTGGGCAACCTAAACTTGACCAGAAGAAGCAGGCCCTGATTTATATGGCAAGTTATGATATAGACAAATTTAGAAGATTTATTTTTGAGAGCCGTTTTCTTGATGTTATTGATACTGAAGAAGTCGAAAAAATAAAGGCTGACGAGATTGCGCTGATGAAGTTCGGATTCAAATACTTAAAGTATGTTCTGATGCTTGAGGAAACATTGAAGGTGAAGGAAGAATATAGAAAGGGAAAGCATCCGCCCGAGACGGAAGGTCCTTAGAGTTCTTAGTAATTTATATTCGACGGAGGCATCAGATGGCTGAGAGATGTGTAATTGGAACTGAGGAAAGAATTATTGATTTTATAACCGGACAGCTATTCATTGATACTGATGATGAAAGGATTAGACAGACAATAGAACGACTTCTAACTGAAGAAAATGGTTATTCAAAAAAGGATATTGAGGTTGATAGGGAATTCGAGATTGTTATAGGCGAAGAAATAAACAGATCAAAGGTTGACCTTATTGTAAGTGTTGAAGAAAAAATTTTCATGATTATAAAATGTGCTCGTGGTTCATTGGTATCGAGGGAGAGGGAGGTTTTATCCTGTGCAAGAATCTTTGATACCTATCAGATTCCCTTTGCTGTTGTAACAAATGGAGAAGATGCAGAGATTCTGGAAACCTCATCAGGCGAGGTGATAGGTTTGGGTTTGGAGGCGATACCTTCAAGGTACCAGGCCATTGAGGCTATCAGGAGTATTGAATTCAAAGGACTTCCGAAAGAAAGGATTGAAAAGGAAAAGAGAATCTTTTTAGCATTTGATGCATTCAAATGTCCTCCGGAATGCGATTACTAAAAGTTAGGCTTGACAAATATGTGCTGTTTTGTATACTAATAACACTCAAAATTCATTACCTTTAAACATAAATATTTATGGAGGAATAACATGACAGCGGAGAAAACAAAAAGTATATTAGTTGTAGGCGGTGGAATCAGTGGAATAACCGCCGCTGTGGAGGCAGCCGAGGTTGGATATGAGGTCATTCTTGTTGAGAAGAATCCATACCTTGGTGGAAGGGTAACCCAGCTCAATAAATACTTCCCAAAGTTATGCCCACCAAATTGCGGGCTTGAGATTAATTTCAGAAGGATTAAAAATAATCCGAGAGTAAAAATTTACACCTTAGCAGAGGTAGAAAAGATCTCTGGCTCCGAGGGTGACTTTGATGTAACGGTAAAACTGAATCCCCGCTATGTAAACGAAAATTGTACAGCCTGTAAAGCCTGCGTCGAGGTATGCCCGGTTGAGAGGCCAAACGATTTCAATTTCGGTATGGATAAGACAAAGGCCATTTATCTTCCTCAAGACTTTGCCTTTCCATTGAGATATGTTATTGACGATAAGTACTGCAAGAAAGCAGAATGTGCTAAGTGTGTAGAGGCTTGCACATATAAGGCTATTGACCTCAATATGAAGGCTCAGAGCCTTTCATTAAAGGTAGGCTCTATTGTTTGGGCTACGGGTTGGAACCCTTATGATGCCACGAAAATTGATAATCTTGGATTCGGGAAGTATCAAAACGTCATAACAAATATGATGATGGAGAGGCTTGCCTCTCAAAATGGCCCTACTAAAGGTAAAATCCTTCGTCCCTCTGATGGAAAAGAGCCCTCAAGGATAGTCTTTGTCCAGTGTGCCGGCTCCAGAGATGAAAATCACCTTCCATACTGCTCCTATGTGTGCTGCCTTGCCTCTATGAAACAGGCTACCTACATACGGGAGCAATATCCTGAGGCAGAGATATTCGTATTTTATATAGATATTCGTACACCAGCAAGGGCTGAAAGGGTCTACCTCAGGGCACAGAAGGATGAAAAGATAAAGTTTATTAAAGGTAAAGTTGCCAAGATAGAGGAAGACCCTTCCACAAAGGACCTTACAGTCGTGGCAGAGGATACACAGACTATGCAGAAGATTCAAGAGAAGGTTAATCTTGTTGTCCTTGCCACAGGAATGGCTCCTAACACAAAGGAATGGAAAGCTCCTGCAGAGATATCTTACGATACAGATGGTTTCATTTTATCAAATACTGGAGTAGCCGGGATGTATGCCGCTGGTTGTTCCTTAAAGCCAATTGATGTCTACTCATCTGTCCAGACTGCTACAGCGGCAGCACTTAAGACTATTCAATCTTTGGTGAGGAGGTAAAAAATGGAGAAAAAGATAGGAGTTTATATCTGCACAGATTGTGAGATAGGGAATGCCCTCGACATAGACCAATTAGTAAAGGTTGCCACCAAGATGAAGGCCCCTGTTGTCAAAACCCACCCATCCCTGTGTCAGAAAGAAGGAGTTGATTTCATCAAAAAGGACATGGCTGCAGAAGGTGTTAATGCCGTTATAATTGCTGCCTGCTCACCACGCGTAAATTACGATGTCTTCAATCTTGGTATTCCCCTTGTGGAAAGGGTCAACCTGAGGGAGGGAGTTGTCTGGTCTCACCCACCGAATGATGAAGACACTCAGATGATGGCTGAAGACTACATAAGGATGGGAATCCTGAAAATGCAGAAGATGGAGGCCCCAGAACCTTATAAGGTAGAGGATCTCTGCAAAAACGTGCTAATTGTTGGTGGTGGCCTGGCTGGAATCACCGCTGCCAATGAGGCAGCTAAGGCAGGTTATGATGTCTACCTTGTGGAAAAGGGTGATTCCCTCGGAGGATGGATGGCCAAGCTTTATAAACAGACACCAACAAAACCTCCCTATACAGACCTTGAAGAGCCATTAATTAATAACTTGATCAAAGAGATACAACAAAATCCAAAGATTAAGATTTATACCTCTTCATTAATTGAAAAGATAGATGGTTCACCCGGCACGTATGATGTCACTATTAAACAAAATGGTAATGTCGAGACTTTTAGAGCCGGTGCTATAGTTTCGGCTTCTGGCACTGTGCCATATGATGCCACAAAGATTGATCATCTTGGTTTTGGAAAATATCCCAATGTAATAACCAACTATATGATGGAGGAATTGGCCTCAAAAGGACAAATTGTACGCCCCTCTGATGGTAAACCTGTAAAAAGCGTTGCCTTCGTACTATGCGCTGGACAAAGGGATGAGAATTATCTGCCCTATTGTTCAGCAACCTGCTGCATAGAGTCTCTGAAACAGGCGAAATATGTAAGGAATCAGGATCCTGAAGCAAAGGTTTATATATTCTATAGAGACATGAGGACCCCCGGACATTATGAATATTTTTATAAGAGTATGCAGAATGACCCTGGAGTATTTTTGACTAAAGGTGATGTTAAAGGTGTCTCGGAGGATGGAAATAAAAATCTCATAGTTGATGCGGAAAATACCCTGATAGGTGAAAAGATCCAGGTGAATGCTGACCTTGTTGTCCTGGCAACAGGCATGGTTCCAGTAACTGCCTTAGGGGAAGAAGTACTTCCGCCAGGGGTAAAACCAGGGGACGAGTTCATCCCCTATGTTATGATCGAAACAGATATACTAAACCTTGGGTACAGACAGGGAGGGGAGCTTCCATCCTTGGCTTATGGTTATCCCGACTCCAACTTCATCTGTTTCCCCTATGAAACTCGAAGAACAGGAGTTTATGCTGCTGGTCCTGTGAGGGCGCCTATGGATATACTCTCTACTGTCGATGATGCTACGGGGGCAGCCCTTAAGGCAATCCAGTGTATTGAGATGACAGGCAGGGGGGAGGCAGTTCATCCAAGGGCTGGGGATATATCTTATGCAGACTTCTTCATGCAAAAATGTACCCAGTGTAAGAGATGTACAGAGGAGTGTCCATTCGGTGCTATCAATGAAGATGAAAAGGCTAATCCACTTTACAATCCGACACGTTGCAGAAGGTGTGCGATCTGTCTGGGTGCATGTCCTGAAAGGATTATCAGCTTTAAGAATTACTCGGTTGATATGATAGGTAATATGGTCAAAAATATAGAGGTCCCTGGAGAAGAAGAAGAGAAGCCGAGGGCTATAGTCTTCGCCTGCGAAAATGATGCCTGTCCAGCGCTGGATATGGCGGGAATCAGCCGCCTTCAGTATACCCCCTTTGTAAGGGTTGTTCCATTAAGATGCCTTGGCTCAATGAATCTGGTATGGATAGCTGATGCCCTCTCAAAGGGTATCGACGGCATACTCCTTCTGGGATGTCAGTATGGAGAAGACTACCAGTGTCACATGGCAACAGGAAGCCACCTTGCTAAAATCAGATTGTCAAAGGTCGCCGAAACACTGGACAGGTTAAAGCTTGAGTCTGGAAGGGTTCAAATGGAACAGATATCTATCTCAGAATATTACAAGCTACCAGAAGTATTAGACAGCTTTTTGGAAAAATTGAAGGGGTTCGGTCCTAACCCATATAAAGGATTTTAAAAGGATGACGAAAATTAGTAATCCCCCTACATCCCCCTTTAGAAAGGGGTGGGTGAGGGGGGATTGTAGAAAGGTATTTTCGGAGCAAAAGTAAAAAGTAGGAGGTAAAAGGATGCCAGAGCAAGTTATAAGTCCGGATTTAGGGTTTGTAAAAGATGTTATTGCAGGAGGAGGTGAATCCTTAAAAAAATGTTATCAGTGTGCAACATGCTCTGTTGTATGCAATTTAACCCCTGATGATAAACCTTTTCCAAGAAAGGAAATGATATACGCACAATGGGGGTTGAAGGATAAGCTCTTCCCTAATCCTGACATATGGCTCTGTCATCAGTGTAGTGACTGCAGTGCTTATTGTCCGAGGGGGGCAAAGCCAGGGGAGGTCCTCAATGCGGTAAGAAAATTATCTATTGAAAATTATTCTGTGCCGCGATTTTTAGGAAAGGCTGTTGGAAGCCCTGGTGCTCTCGTTCCCCTTCTTGCAGTCCCTGTTGTAATCTTCCTCATTATTCTTGGTTCGCTCGGTCATCTGAATCTCGCAAACATTCCACTGAATGAGCTTGGTGAAATTTCCTATGCAAAGTTTTTACCTTCGATATACATTGACAGTGTTTTCGTACCGATAGCTCTCTTTGCTGTAATTTCCTTAGCTACGGGAATCTTGAGATACTGGAAAGATATGGAACGAGTAGCAGGTATAGTCCGTAAAGGTAATATTTGGAACACAATTATTGCAACCATATGGGAAATACTCGAACACAAACGTTTTGAAAAATGTAATGTGACCAAAGATCGAAAGATAGCGCACTTTTTAGTATTTTATAGTTTTATTGGCCTTGCAATTACAACCGCATGGGCGGTTTTATATCTCTATGGCCCCGGTGTGATGAAACTCATAGGTTTGAAACCTTTTAGCTGGATGCTCGGTGAATCACCATATCCATTAACAAATCCTGTGAAATGGCTTGCAAATGCGAGTGCACTTAGCCTGTTTATCGGTATTTGGCTTGTCATAAGTAACAGGTTAAGAGATCAGGAGAAGGCTGGTAAGGGCAGTTATTATGACTGGCTCTTCATATACATAGTACTTGCAATAATGGCTACGGGTATCCTTTCTGAAGTGGTGAGATTAGCAGATATAGCGGTCCTGGCTTATATCATATATTTCGCTCACCTTGTCGTTGTCTTTTTCCTTTTTGCATATGCCCCATTCTCAAAGATGGCTCACATGGGCTATAGGGCAACAGCAATGGTTTTTGCAAAGGCTACTGAAAGAGATGTCGAGGTTAAATAGTAATGTTTGTAAGCATAATAATTGATAAGGAGGAGGGAGGTGGAAGGTAAAGAGATAAGTGAACATTTTTTAACTTTCACTTATGACGTATTAAGCAAGATTAAAAAAGGAGGGGCTAAATGAGTGGAATCATTTTATTTGGTTTAGTCTGTGGTGTAATAGGCGTTCTATATGCTCTAATGACTGCAGCATGGGTATCAAAGCAGGATGCCGGATCAGAACGCATGAAGCAAATTTCAGATGCGGTCAAAGAAGGTGCTTATGCCTTTCTTGCTCGTGAGTATAAGACAGTCGCAATGGTAGGAGTAGTAATTGCTATCTTATTGGTTTTCCTTGGCATATGGACAGCAATTGGTTTTGTAATTGGGGCAGTTGGTTCTGCACTTGCTGGCTATATAGGCATGATGGTTTCCGTAAGGGCTAATGTCCGCACCTGCCAGGCTGCATACAAAGGGCTCGGTGCAGCACTGAAGCTTGCATTCAAAGGCGGATCAGTTACAGGCATTATGGTTGTTGGTCTCGGTATTATCGGCTTAGCCGGTTATTACTTTATCGTAAAATCATATGCAGGTGAAAATGCATTTCATGCACTTGTCGGACTTGGGTTTGGCTGCTCTTTGATGAGTGTATTTGCACGTATTGCAGGCGGTATTTATACGAAGGCAGCAGACGTCGGGGCAGACCTTGTCGGTAAGGTCGAGGCAGGAATTCCTGAGGATGACCCAAGGAACCCCGCAGTTATTGCTGACAATGTTGGTGACAATGTTGGTGACTGTGCTGGGATGGCAGCTGACCTGTATGAGACTTATACAGTTACACTTGTTGCAGCAATGCTTCTTGCAAAGACTGTTTTTGGGCCGCAGAGCCCATGGGTTGAATTCCCATTGCTTATCGGCGGCATTTCAATAGTAGCCTCTGTTATTGGCACATATTTTGTGCGCCTTGGCAAGAGCCAGTATATAATGGGTGCCTTATATAAAGGGCTGGCAGTCTCAGGCATACTTGCTGCAATCGCATTTTACGTTGTATCAACAAGGTTTATTGCAGGACTTTCAGGAGCTGATGCAGGAGTCTTTACTGCCAATAGCGTGTTTCTCACAGCATTAATAGGGCTTGCTCTTACAGGTCTCATAGTTATGATTACAGAATATTTCACATCAAAAAGTTTTGGCCCTGTTAAGCATATAGCAGCAGCGAGCCAGACAGGCCATGGAACAAATGTTATTGCAGGGCTTGCTGTCAGTATGAAAGCAACAGGCATGCCTGTTTTAGTAATCGTTGGAGCTATTCTTGGCGCCTATGCATTAGGAGGTGGGTTTAGCGGCAATACCGGAGGCGGTCTTTTTGCAATTGCCCTTTCAGCGGTTTCGATGCTTTCCATGACTGGTATTGTTGTGGCTATTGACTCATACGGTCCAATTACTGATAACGCTGGAGGTTGCGCTGAGATGGCAGAACTGCCGAAAGAAATCCGTGAAATTACCGACCCGCTTGACGCAGTCGGAAACACAACAAAGGCTGTTACAAAGGGATATGCTATCGGATCAGCAGGTCTTGCTGCTCTTGTTCTCTTTGCAGAGTATTCAAGGTCTTTTGGTACAGCGCTTTCATTTGACCTTTCAAACCCGATGGTTCTGGCAGGTTTGTTTATTGGTGGATTACTTCCATACTATTACGGTTCACTCCTGATGGAAGCGGTTGGAAAGGCTGCTGGTGGAGTTGTGGAAGAGGTAAGGAGACAGTTCCGTGAGATAAAAGGAATTATGGAAGGCACAGGGAAGCCGGAGTACGGCAAGTGTGTTGATATCGTTACAAAGTCAGCAATAAGACAGATGATGGTTCCTGCTCTTATCCCTGTTGTCGTACCGGTAGTAGTCGGGTTACTTTTAGGCAGGCAGGCACTCGGTGGAGTCCTCATCGGAAGCATCATAACAGGACTATTCCAGGCGATAGCAATGACAAGCGGTGGCGGTGCATGGGACAATGCCAAGAAGTTTATCGAAGATGGAATGTACGGCGGTAAAAAGAGCCCTGCTCATCAGGCTGCTGTAACAGGCGACACGGTTGGTGATCCATATAAGGACACAGCAGGACCAGCAATCAACCCGATGATTAAGGTTATCAATATCGTTGCATTGCTGATCGTTCCTATTCTAATAAAGTACGGAAGATAATATAAATTATCTTAAAAAGGCCGACAGACAATTCTGTCGGCCTTTTTTGTTATTATAGTGTGGTGTCTCATAAATAACTTTACTCAAATTGTCATTCCTGCGGAAGCAGGAATCCAATATGTTGTAAAATAATGAAAAACTTATCCTGGATTCCGGGTCAAGCCCGGAATGACAGAAAAAGAATAAGAGTATGTCCTGTTTCATATGAACTTATCTGTAACTTGATAATTGATCATTGATAATTTTTACTTGAATTGATTAAGGAGGTTTTATGTCAGATATAAAGAAGATGTACCGCACTATTATGGCTGACCATTTCCCCGGTGAAATGATAATCAAATTTGGTGATCAGACTTTAGTATATAAAAAGAGGACCTGGAAGATACCCGATGAAAAAACTGCAGAATTGATAGAAAAAGGGCTTCGTTATGGTGAAAATCCTGAACAGGAGGCAGCACTTTATGAGTTAGTCAACGGAAATCTGACGCTCGGAGGCTGTCAGTTTATACAGCCAGGGAACGGACTTATAAGCAGTATTAATGAAGAGGATATGATCCAGGCAGGAAAGCATCCCGGAAAGACAAATCTGACAGATCTTGATAATGGTCTTAATGTTATCAAGTTTTTAATGGACAGACCTGCTGCTGTGATCTTAAAACACAATAACCCCTGTGGTGCTGCATACGGCGCAACATTAATTGATGCATATGATAAGGCTAACACAGCAGATCGAATAGCAGCTTTTGGTGGATGCCTTGTCGTGAACAGGGCAATGGATAAAGAAACAGCAGAGATGGTTAGTAGAAACTATCTTGAGGTTGTAGCTGCTCCTGAGTTTGAAGAAGGTACTATAAGTATTCTGGCAAAGAGAAAAAATTTGAGGATTATCAGGGTCAGCAAAATAAAGGAATTAGAAAAATACAGAACCCTCCGCTTTGTCGATTTTAAATCGTTAATTGACGGAGGCATCATCGTCCAGCAGTCTCCTATAAATAGAATTAAATCAAAAGAAGATTTTTTGCCTGCAAAGACTACATATCAGGGGAAGGAATATGTTATCGAGAGGGCGCCGACTGAGAAGGAATATGCTGATATGCTCTTTGGGTGGAATGTGGAACAAGGTATTACATCAAACTCAGTAATTTACGTTAAAGACGGTGTTACGGTTGGGATCGGGACCGGCGAGCAGGACAGGGTAGGTGTGGCTGAGATAGCAATCTTCAAGGCATATACAAAATATGCTGATGCATTATGCTTTAAGAATTACAGGATCCCTTATAAGACATTCGAGCTTGAAGTAAAGAATGGGAAAAGGGATAAGGGCGCACTCCTTAAAATAGACGAAGAAACAAGAAAGGAAAAAGGTGGACTCATAGGGTCTGTAATGGTCTCTGATGCATTCTTCCCCTTCAGGGACGGTGTTGATGTTGGTATTAAAGAAGGTATCTCAGCAATAGTCCAGCCGGGAGGTTCTGAAAGGGATTTCGAATCCATAATCGCATGTAATGAGGTGAATCCAAAAGTAACCATGGTATTTACTGGACAAAGGGCATTTAGACATTAAAGGTTCTCACTTTTGCAGATTTTATTTAGTTGTCATTCCGTACTTGATACGGAATCCAGAAAAGTACATTTATGCATAAACTCCTTAGTAACTGACAATGCATGATACGGTATTAAGTTCTTCCTCCTACCTACAGATGTGCTATAAAAGAACCAACTAGGGTAAAGGCAGGAGAGCTTAGTCCTTCCTGGGCCACTGAGCCCTGACTACAGTCTGTTCCCTGCCTCCTTAAACCATGATAAGTTGATTGGGTGTTTGAGCCCTTGTTACGCGGGAGGATTGGTTTGGAGGCATACCCTGCCTGATCCTAAAATATTAGGAGGAGGTGCTCTATGGGTAAGCTTTATGTAGGGATAGACATTTCAAAGGACAGGTCATCTGCCCATGGGATTGATGAACGTGGCATAAATCGTTTTGAGATTTCCTTTGATATGGATGGTACCGGATTTGCTGAACTTCTGAAGGCGATTGAGGCCAACATCGATAGCTATGAAAACGTTGTAGCCGCGATGGAGTCCACGGCATGTTATCACATCAATCTGTATTCCTTTCTTTCGGCAAAGGGTATCGAGGCAGTTGTCATAAACCCTCTTCTCATCGCAAACTTTGCTAAGCTCTCGCTACGGAAGACAAAGACAGACAAGAAGGACGCAAGCACTATAGCCCACTTTATCCTTGCACATAAGGATTCCGTAACGCAGATTGCAGTCTCTCAGAATCTGCAGGATATCAGAGACATGGCCAGGGAGCGGGAATCCCTGTGCCATCAGTTATCTGCCACAAAGGTAGAGATCCGGAGGCTTCTTCATACAACATTCCCGGAACTGGAGTCCACGTGCAACCCTTTTACAAAGGTAATGCTGCATTTCATACAGCGATTTCCTTCCGCCCGTCTTGTGAGTGTGGCAAAGCCAAATATTGTTGCAAAGACACTGAAGGAAAAGCCGTGCAGTTGCCGGATAAGGTTCACGCCAGCGGAACTCATAAACATAGCGCGAGAATCAATTGCGACAGTAAGCCCGGGAAAAGAGATAATTCTATCGGGGAAGATTGACACGCTTTTACATCTTCAAAAGCGGCGTGATGAGTTGACCAAGGCCATCACGAAGTACTGCGAGGCATCCATCGTAGAGGACCTCAAAATTGTCACCTCTATCGACGGCATCGGCAACAATACAGCAACCACATTCCTATCGGAGATAGGGCGGATTGACAATTACGCATCGCACAAGAAACTGATAGCATTTGCGGGAATTGACCCTACAGTGTATCAATCAGGCAAATATGAAGGAGCAAGCAAGATATCCAAGAGAGGGAATCGGCATCTCAGGAGAGTAATCTGGATTATGACAGTTAGAGTAATCCATCATAATCCCACGTTCAGAAAATACTTTTTCAAAAAAAGAAATGAGGGACAACCATTTAAGAAGGCAGTATTTGCGACAGCGCATAAGCTCATAAGAGTCATCTTTGCAATGTTGTCGCATAGAACTTATTTTCAGGAGGAGTGCATATAGTTGACTGTAACAAACGCCCCGTAATGTCCCGATAGAGTCTTGATCTTGGGGTCACCCATTAAAAGGCCCTTTGTCAAGAGACAAACGTGTCCTATCGGAATCTTTTTCCTTTTTTCTATCCATATGGTTATGCATGATACTTCTTTCGCGCCCGTTATTTCTTAGTTTCAGGT
>Ga0315282_10006646_pt1 | contig 19261 bp, 16 predicted proteins | sample YL17G07_20_MG_FD_203693 | JGI IMG/M metagenome (GOLD analysis project Ga0315282, IMG submission 203693) | Sediment microbial communities from Yellowstone Lake, YNP, Wyoming, USA - YL17G07_20 | ecosystem: Environmental > Aquatic > Freshwater > Lake > Sediment | place: USA: Wyoming | collected... | reverse complement strand
GGTTTTCAGGCCGGGACCGAAGGCTCCTGTGGTTCAGGGATTGTATTTCACGGGAGAAAGCGTTAACACAGGTATACCGACCATGGAGGGAACCTGCGAGTCAGCGATCATCTGTGCAGAGGAGATCCTTGGAAGACCTGTCAGATAACGAAAACAAATTCATTTACAGTTTCCCTCAAACCGTTGATGTTAACCCTTCAAGAAAGGGATACCAATGAGGAAAATGCTATTTATAAGGCCATCTTTATGTGTGAATTGCCGGATCTGTGAAATGGCATGTTCCCTGGCAAAAACAGGGATGTTTAACCCTGTTCAATCGAGAATCTGGATCCACCAAAATGAAGAAGGGATGGATACACCAATGACCTGCAGGCATTGCCTTTGGCCTCCCTGTGAAAAGGCATGTCCAGTGGTAGGAGAAAAAGCGATTTATCAGGACAAGCAGACAGGAATCGTTTATATTTCTTCAAAGAATTGCCTTGGTTGTTATGATTGTGTGAGGGCATGTCCCTTTGATGCGATTCGAATCAACGCAGAAGAAGATCAAGTATTTAAGTGTGATCTTTGCGGAGGAGATCCGGAATGTGCAAAGTGGTGTCCAACGGAGTCCATCAAGTATGTGGAACAAAGCATCATCGGAACTTTAAGTGCCATTGACCGGAATTTACCCTGTGCGGGATAAGCGGGGGCCCTACTTGTGGCAGGCAGGAAAGGCAGACTTTTCGGGAAGAATTGACTGTTTTCATAGAACCTGAATGAGATCATGACCCTAGGAATTCAGGGTTGGATAATTTTTACAATCCTAGAGGGAGGGAATAAGAATGAGACTAAGCGGAAAGGTCGCATTGATTACCGGGTCTGGTGGAGGTATTGGCAGGGCTACTGCAATTCTTTTTGCAAAAGAGGGAGCAAAGGTTGTAGTGAATGACATCAGTACGAAAGCTGGTAATGAAACGGTTGAGATGATTAAAGCTATTGGAGGAGATGCAATTTTTGTCCAGGGTGATGTGACGAAAGAGACAGATTGTCAAAGGATGATCAAGGTGACTATCGAGACCTTTGGCAAACTTACTACTTTGGTTAATAATGCCGGAGGCTTTGAATTCATAGCACCGGTGGTGGACACGAGCGAAGAGGACTACCAAAAGGTAATGGACGTCAACGTAAAAAGCATCTTTTTAGTGTCAAAGTATGCTATCCCAGAGATGATTAAATCTGGAGGGGGCTCCATCATTAATCGGGGATCTACAAATTCTCACATTGGATTTCCAGGGATCGCCGCTTATAACGCCTCTAAGGGAGCAGTCCTTCAGTTAACTAAGAACATGTCCCTCGATTATCTCCCCTACCACATCAGGGTAAACGCCGTGTCGCCGGGTCCGATCATGACACCTGCAGCGGCCGCTGCCTTCAGGAAAAACCCAGACCTGGAAAAGGAGACCATTGCTCGAATACCAGTGGGAAGGCTGGGCAAACCAGAGGAAGTAGCTTATGCAGACCTTTTTTTGGCCTCAGATGAATCCTCTTATATTACGGGTATCTCACTATTAGTTGATGGCGGTTATACCGCTCAATAAGAGAAATATGGGGTTCTCTTCAATCTGTGCTAATAGTATGATTCCAAATTAATATTGCAATATGTTCTGTTTTAGGGTATCGTGGTATATCCCTTGTGAAAGGAGGAAACCTCGATGCCATTCGTAAGTAAGTGAGCGAAGTTGGAAATGCCGGCAGAGGAAATGGATTATTTGATTCACGAGTTAGTTGAAAAAATTCGGTAGGGCGATGGCCCTGCCTTACTTGAGGCAAAGACATATCGTGGGCACGGTCATTTTGTAGGTGAAGAGGCTCTCATTGTTGAACGAAAGTATCGTTCGGAGGAGGAAATTGAAGAGTGGAAGAAACGAGATCCAGTAGTGTTATTCCGTAATCACCTGTCTTCAAAAAGGTTAATTTCGGAACATCAGTTGCAAACGATCGAGGCTGATACAGGACAGACGGTGAAGGAAGCGGTGGAATATGCTCAGAGAAGTCCGATGCCAGAGCCTGAAGAAGCCATTCAAGCCCATCCAACTATGGGAGAGGTCTTAACCGAGGCGGCCTTGGATATTGACCGAATGGCCATCCATATTCCAAAAGGATAGTAGTAAGAGTGGTATACCTCGTTGTCACGGTGAAGCAATAGGATTCAGAAACCTAAGATCTTGAGGAAGAAAGGGGGAGGAATGAAAATGAAAAACGAGAAGGAATTTCAAGAGTGGCAGGCTACGACTGAAGCAAGTCGGGAAGTAGTGCAAAGGGCGATTGATGCCCTCAATCGGGGTGACAGTGAAGGTTTCTTAAATTCCTTTTCTGCTGATTTCGATTTTTGGATGCCCGGTACCACTCCATTTTCAGGAAGGACAAAAGGGATTCAGGAATTCCCTGCCCTCATAGCAAAGGTTGCCAGTTATCTTGATGTCATGATCACTATTAAAGTGACCAATTTCATAGCGTGTGGGGAATGGGTGATAACGGAAGCCGTTGGCCATGGCGTCACGAAGAAAGGCAAGGATTATAATAATACTTACTGTCATCTTTGGCAGGTTAGGGACGGGAAAATTGTGAAATTTGTCGAGTACAACGATACCGACTTGATTGTGCGGGTTTTGTGCGCCTAATGAACGTAACGGTAAGATTTTATCGGAGAAACTACCTCGGAAGCAGGGTGTCATAACTGCAAAATTGGTAATCGGGTTTCAAGACTTTAAAATGAATGATTACTGAGGAGGTGAAAAGATGATACCCCAATACAATGCCATGGGACTCCAGACATGTCAGTTCAGCGATGTAAAAAAAAATCTAGAACAGATATCCATCGCAATGGATTTGGCCTACACCATTGGCTCGCTGGAGCTGCCGGTACGACTCATTTGCCTGGCGGAATCTGCTATACAAGGCTTTCCAACTGGAGAGCCTCCAGTAACTGAAATTCCAGGTCCTGAAACAGAGTTTTTAGGGAAAAAGGCCAAGGTCTTGAATGCCTACGTCATAGGGCAATTGCTATTTGTTAAGATTCCAGGGATTCCCGAGGATCGACTTTTTAACTGCTTATTTATTGTAGATCCCCATGGGGAAGTTATTTATACCCGGGCCAAGTGCCAACTGGAACGGATTGAAGCCCAGTGGAGTACGGTCCCGCACGATGTCTGGGATTTGTGGGTGGACAAATACGGGAATGGGTTAGATGCGTTTTACCCTGTGGCGGATACAGAAATTGGTAAAATCGGATGCGCCGTATGTATGGAGCGAGGTTATCCTGAGGTTGCTCGTGGCCTGGCCATGAATGGGGCTGAAATTATTTATATGCCTACCTATCATGAGCCCTTTGTGGGTAATGGCATGTATGAAGTGCAGGCACGAGCTCGGGCTATTGACAATACCTGCTATGTCATATCCCCTACCTCTGGGTCCTACTTGTTACCGGGGATGGAAGTTCCCTTCGACATCTGCGGGGGCCAGAACCTGATTATCGATTTTAAGGGAAATGTCATTGGCCGGCATGAGACCTCGGATCATTCTTTTGTTTGTGCTATGATTGATATCGAATCCCTGCGGCGCTATCGCAAAGAAAACCTGGGCATAGGAAATTTCTTAAAGGATCTTCGGACTGAGCAGTTTCGAATCATTTATGATGAGCCGATCTACCCTAAGAATCTTCGTCTAAAAGGAAAGATGCCGGGTGCGGAAGTACTGAAGGAAAAGGAGGATGAAATCCTCCGGGAAAATATTAGGAGATTACAGAAAAGAAAGGCATATAGCCCCCCGTCTCAATAGCCATCCAAACTCCAAAAATACAAATAAACAACAGAAATGGTATATGGGGCAGAAATGGCATATGGAGCGGACCTGGGTCAAGAGCTGATAACGTCGGTAAACGATAGGCTTCTGACTCCCATCAAAGGACCAAGGTTTAGTCAAACGGGGCGGCATGCTGAAACTTTGCTTCATCAGGTTTTGAGCTTATGAGAAAGGGTTATATTCTTTTATGAGAAGCTATGATGTTATTGTGATAGGAGGAGGTTTCGGAGGGTGTGTGGCAGCAGCACTACTAAGCAAATTAGGCAAACGGGTTATTCTTTTAGAGAAAAATAGACAATTGGGTGGGAGGGTGCGTCCTTTTCATTATGAAGGATATACGCTTGACCTGGGCCCTCATCTCATAGAAGATACGGGTTCAGGGATTTGCAAGATCTATGAATTCTTAGGGAAAAAAATAGAGGTGGGCGCTGTGAGTGATGGGCTACCTGTATTCGTGGATGGAAAATGACAGCATATTGGTCAACTTATTAGAGGAAATAAGAGCACATTGAAATCAATCATAAGGGAACTCATTTCCACCGATTATCATGAATTTGATAAGTATGGTCACATCCCCCTTAGAATTTGGCTTACGGAGCGGAATGCTGACCGGGGGGTCATTGATTATTTTGAGTTTCTCGCTACGTTGGAGCAGATCACAGATCGTTGGTATGACCATAGTGCCAGTGAGAACCTCTATGTACGAAAAATGCATTACCAGGAAAAAGGCGTGGCGGGGTATTCTTTTTGACCGAAGGGTGGATATAATCATTTACTAAATCAGCTCAGCGATGTAATCGTAGAAAACAAAGGAGTTGTTAGAACCGAAATGGAAGTATCGGATATTCTTTTATCAGATAACAGGGTATGCGGCGTGATTGCTGTACCCTGCAGTAAAGATCTTCCCAACGAATATTCGTATGGCGAGGTTTTGGAATCATCTATCATCATATCCACATTACCTGTGTGGGATGTATTAAAAATCATTCCTCCTGATATATTGCCAAGTTGGTATATTGATATTATTCAGTTTGTAGCTCGGGAAGAAAATAAGGCTTGCTGGATAGGTATCTATGCTGGTTCTGAAGAGCCTATCATTACTAAGTCAGAGAGAGAATTATGTGCTTGGTTGAAGACGCCTAGAACTGGGCTGCCTGGTTTTTCTTTTTCTTTAAGTAGCTACGATAACTCTGTTGCTCCTGAAGGAAAACATCTATTTGGCTGTGGTTTCTCTTCCAAGGCAGCGCAGATCCAAGACAGAACGTGGCTGAGAGGCATGTTTCATAATATTGAAGCAGACCTTGAGGATATGTTTCCATCGTTCAAACGTACGCTTTGGAGAAAGAAGTACACTGCGGTTGAACCGGCCTTTGGCATCCAAGGCAGGCCGGGACTGGTAGGTAGATTTCGACCTAATTTTGTTGCCCCTAATGTGGAGGGCCTTTATTTCGTTAGCGATACGTTTCGCGGAAGGGGAATTGGAATCGATAAAGTCAGCAGAACTGCCCTTTCAGGTGTGGAGATAATTAATGGGAAAAGAATTCCATTCTTTGAAAGAACCTGGAGGTATTAATCTGTATCTTATAAGGTCGATAGAGAATAGATACCCAAACACCGAAAACTGGCCTATTGCCTCCAGTTAGGGAAATGGATATGTTTTTCTGCATACAGTTGAAGAAAATTTTTGGAATTTTTTATTTGATAAAAATTGTTTTCATGATATAAAAACAGTTAAATTATGATTCTTTTCGCATCGACGATTAGTTTAATATATCCTTATAATAAGGTTTCTAAGATAGATGGTGTAAGTTATTGGGGTATGGGGTCAGCTTAAAGGAAAACCTGAAGTCTTAACCGATCCGTCATGGAGATGACCTTATTATTTTGCAAGTGGACAGTGAGGCAGAAGCGCTCGGGGAGATGCGGAAAGCGGAAGATTGGTAAGTTTGGGTCATCGGAGGTGTAGCGCATAAAAATGCCAAAGTGGCGAAAGTCAGGAAATGATTTAATCATTTCAATTTAAGACCGAAATGGGAGTAAATTCATAAAATGGGGGGAGGCAATATGGGCACAGATCCAAAAGAGGCTAAAAGTATCATCTATATTGATACCGGTGGAACTTTTTCAGATTGTGTCTTTATTGAGGAAGATGGCTCTATCACATCGGGTAAGGCTCCTACTACACCGGAAAACCTGGCCGAATGCTTTATAAACTGCTTAGAGGCCACGGCAAAGTCTGCAAATATCACGTTGAAAGAGATGCTTAGCCAAACAGGAACTCTTGGTTTTGGCACCACCGCTGGGACGAATGCCCTTCTGGTAAGACTGGTGGAACCCAAATTGGGAATGATTACTACCAAAGGGTTAGAGGATGTCGTCCATATGATGAGGGCCTTTGGAAGAGTGGCGGGTCTCTTTGTGGCCCAACAGATGCACATGTCTCAGACGGACAAACCCAAACCACTGATTGAGAAAAGGTATATCAAGGGTGTGGAGGAGAGGATAGATTCGAGGGGAGAAGTAGTCATACCACTCCGTGATGAGGAAGTAAAAAGGGCTGTCAAGGCACTGGTGGATGATAAGGTAGAAGGCATTGCAGTCTGTTTGCTCTGGTCTTTTATCAATAACAAACATGAGCAGAGAATAAAAGAGATCATTAAAGAGATGACGCCGGATATGCCTGTCAGCCTGAGTAGTGAGATTGCCCCTCTGATGAGAGAGTACCCTAGATTTAACAGCGCCATCATTAATCTCTACGTGGGTAAGCCGATCAAAAAACTCTTTGACCAGGTAACCAGTAAGCTGAAAGAACTCAGCTATAAAAACCCTCTTTTGGTGATGCAGGCCTCAGGAGGGCTTTCTAGATCTGAGGTCATTCATCCCGTTTCTACACTTCAATCCGGGCCGGTTGGAGGGTTGGTGGGAGTGGATTTCATGAAGAAGCTTTATGGATTTGAAAATGCTATCGGCACCGACATGGGCGGGACCAGTTTTGACATCAGCCTTCTTCCCAAGAGTGGCCCTGAATATGTAAAAAAGCCTGTGGTGGCCAGATTCAACACCTCCACCCCCATGATAGAGACCATCTCCATTGGTGCTGGTGGAGGCTCTATTGCCCGGGTGGATCCGATCAGTAAGAGGTTGACAGTAGGTCCACAGGGTGCCGGCAGTGATCCTGGCCCAGTCTCCTATAAAAGGGGAGGAGTCGACCCCACGGTCACTGACGCCGATCTAGTCATGAATCGCATTGATCCAAACTATTTTTTAGGGGGCAAGATGAAGCTTTATAGAGAATTAGCCCTTGAGGCTATCGAGAAAAAGATCGCAGAACCCTTAGGCTTTGATGTCTATGGAGCAGCCCAGGCTATCTGTAATATTGTTGATGACTCGATGGGCTATCAACTCAGGCTTCATATCAGGGAGAGGGGGATGGATCCACAAAAGTTTGCCCTGCTCAGCTTTGGTGGGGCTGGGCCTACTCATTGTGCAGGTTATGTGACCGGGTTGAACTTTATGAAAGTCATCATTCCCACATACGCTGCAGTCTTTTCGGCCTTTGGGGCATCCACTGCGGATATTGCTCACCGCTATCAGGCTTCCCCCAATATTGTTATCCCCTCGGTTCCCTATTCTGCGGCAACCTTAAGGTTTGAGATTGACAGCCTGGATCAGATTCCAGCCTGGGCCATTGAGAGATATAACGATACCTTCAATAGGCTAATCAATGAGGCCTATAAAGACATGGAGAATGAGGGTTTCAAGAGGGAGGATGTTTCGTTCAGGTTTGAGGTGGAAATGCGCTATGGTGGACAGTTGTGGGAACAGATCATCCATACCGATATAGGTTGTATAGAGAAGATAGAAGATCTTCGATCCCTCTTAACCGCTTATGAAGATCACTATGAAAGAGCCTATGGTTTTGCCGCCCTGTATCCCCGTGCTGGATTTGAGATTATCACATTGGTAGTCAGTGCCACTGTTTCTGTCCCCAACCCCAAAATAACAAAGAAAAAGTTGGAGGACAAAAATCCCAAGGCTGCTTATAAAGGAAAACGCGACGTATATTTTAGGGATCATTTTGAGGAAACAAAAATCTATGACATGAGGAAACTAAAGGCTGGTAACTTCATAGAGGGGCCGGCTATTATAGAGGGAGTTGACACCAATGTCGTTATTCCTCTGAAGTTTACTCTAGAGACAGACGAATATATAAATATGGTATTAACTGAGCTCAGTTAAAAGGGGGTACTATCATGACACAGAGAGAAGAAAAATTGGTTATTAAAAATACCATGCCATTTAATAAAATTAAGACTGATCCGGTAAGGGTGGAGATATTTTATAACAGGCTCTATAAATGTCTTGAAGAAGCTAAGGATGTTTTAATGAAGACATCAGCCTCGCCTGTTTCGAGGGATTGCGGTGAGGTGGTTGTGGGCTTCTATAAGCCCGACGGCGATGCAGTCCTAATGGCTGCAGGTATCTTTGTTCATGTCACCACAATGTCCCGAGCTATTAAATATATGATCCAAGATAAGTATGAAGAGGATATTGGGATCTATGAGGGGGATGTTTTTCTCAACAACGACCCTCACATTGGGGGGATGCATAGCGCGGACTTTCTCCTGATTGCGCCGGTTTTTTATGAGGATAAGCTCGTAGGTTGGACCAGTGCTTTTTCTCATCATCCAGAGGTTGGGGCCATTGACCCGGGCGGAGTTTGTCCAAGAGCCACGGAGCGTTTTCACGAGGGGTTACAGCTTCCCTGTGTCAAGGTTGTAGAGAAAGGAAAGCCGAGAAGGGATATTCTTCAGATGATGTCCATGAGCGTAAGGGATGCGAGAACCCTTGATCTAGAGGTCAAGGCCAAAATTGGGGCTAACATTAGGGCATCAAAATTGATCAGAGAATTGATCGACGAAGTAGGTATTGATTTCTTTATGACCGTAGCCGAGCAGCTTGTGGACGAAGGGGAGGCTCAAGCCCGGGACAGGTTAAAGGAGTTTAGACCCGGTATCTATCGCGCACGCAGATTTATGGATGCGACCGGGAGCTATGAAGAGAAGCTTATGATGATGGAGGGTGCCTTAGAGATTACAAAGGACAGCAGGGCTATTTTTAGCACACCGGTTATTGGCAGGGAGACAAGAGGTATCAGCAATATTGCTTTGCCTGGTACTGAAGGCCTGATATTTAGTGTGGTGATCACCCAAGCCTTTTATGATTGTCGCTGGAACACGGGGACATTTAAAAGATTCTCCTTTAATATTCCTGAGGGTTCACAGATCAACTGCGGCCCTACCACGCCGGTTGGATTTTCTGCCTGTTCTCCGGGAATGGAACTGATGAATATGATGAACAGCATGCTCTCCACAGCGCAGTTTATAGTAAAACGATATGAAGATATCCTAGCCCCCATGCCGGTGGGGGGAGTCCCTGTGGGTGGGGGTGTGGATCAATTTGGTCGTGTCACCGCAGGGGTTATTCTCGATATCACGGCGATGGGTATGGGTGCCAGGTTTGACCGGGACGGGGTAAATACTGGGGCTGCCCACTGGAGTATCAATTCGGATTGCGCTGATGCAGAGAGCTGGGAACAGATGCTACCTTTGCTCTATCTTTGTCGTAACGAGGTTCCAGATACTGGCGGCTTTGGGAAATATAGAGGGGGTGTGGGATTTGACTCGGTCTTTGTAGTTTCCAAATCACCCCAATTTCTCCTGGGTTCTCTGGGAAGCGGCAGACATGTCACCAAAACCCCGGGCATCTGGGGCGCCTATCCTGCCTGTTGCGGACGGGTGGAAACGGTCCAGAATACGGACTTTCTTGAGAGGATAAAGTCAGGTAGGCCTCTTCCTCATTCTATGGAAGAGCTCCTTGACGACGACTTCATAAATGGAGATCGTCAATACCTTAATCCAATGGCAGCAGTAAGGCCAATGAAAGAAGGGGATATATACTCATATCGGAATGTAGGGGGAGGGGGTATCGGAGATCCTATTGAAAGAGATCCAGAGCTGGTGGCCAAGGATCTAAGAAATGGTTATTCCTCTTTGAGAACCGCAGAGAAGGTTTATTCCGTTGCAGTGAATCCTTTGACCTTCACAGTTGATTATAAAAAGACCGAGGAGATGCGAAAGGCAAAAAGGAAAGAACGCCTCACTCAGGGAAAACCAGCCAAAGAATTTCTAAAGGAGTTGGTTACGAAGAGAGAGAAGAGAGACTTACCAGGAACAGTGCTACAGCTCTTTGATGATCTTATTCCTTATTCCAAAGGGTTTATAGCAGAACTTGAGTTTGAAAAGAAATTTGTTTTATCGCCTCCAAGCGATGGGAAAAAACCAACAGGGAAAACAGAAGAGTTTCTATCCCTTACCCCCTACATTAAAATTGTAAAGGATGAGCGGGGAGAAAAGTTTTCGGTATGCAGTTCATGCGGGCATAGTTACGGTGATGCGAAAGAAAACTATAAACTCTATTGCTTGGTCTATGAGAGGGATCCCAAGGAGATCCAGCCTGGAAGGCTCGGACCAGATAAGGATTGGATGATTTACCGGGAATTCTATTGCCCTGGTTGCGGTACACAGGTTGATGTGGAGGCCACAGCTCCAGGAACTCCAATTCTACATGATATTGAGGTTAATCTCTAACCACAGACAGGGTGGTTTTAGAGATGATTTAAAAAATGGAGGATCAAACGTGAATCTTTATGAGATGAATATCAGGGATTTATTGGAGTTAAGGAGGAGAGAGGCTCCCCCAAAGGAATTTCTCTTATTTGAGGACCAGGTCATCAAGAGGGAGGAGTTCGATGAGATGGTAAACCGGGTGGCCAACGGCATGTTGACTCTGGGTATAAAGAAGGGTGATATGGTAGGGGTACTCCTTCCTAATATCCCAGAATTTATGTATATCTTCTATGCCATAGCTAAACTTGGAGCTGTAATTGTTCCCATTAACACTGGTTACGCATCAGCCCCAGAGGAGTTGCAGTATGTAATTGATCATTCAGAACAGAAAATGATCTTTACCCGTTCGGAATTCCTAAAAAATATAGAGTCGGTCAAGCCATCCTGTCCTCATCTGGAAAGAATCATTAATCTCGGTCCTGAGAAAGGGCCGATTATTATTTCCTATTCTGAGATGATCGAAAAGGCTTCTACAGAGCTTGCAACCACCCAAGTAAACCCAAATGAATTATTAGGGAATTTTTATACCTCCGGCACCACAGGAAGGCCAAAGGGCGTTCTTCTCTCCCATGGGGCTCTCATCAGAGGCGGGGAACATATTTTTAACGCGATCGGTGCGCGAGAGAATGACCGGGCTATGGCCCATTTTCCTTTATTTCATGGTAATTCCCTCATCTATCTCAATATGGGTTCCCTGGTTACAGGATGTCCTTTGGTGATAGTTGATAAGTTTATCCTCGACAAATTCTGGGAAAGGGTAAAGCATTATCAGGTTACTATTGTCAGCCTCATGGGGAGCCTCATGGGTATGCTTCTGAATAAGCCAGAGACTCCAGATGATCACAAGAATTCCTTAAGGGCAATCATATCCGGTATTGGCTCAGCCAACTATATTGAGGAATTTGAAAGAAGATTTTGTGTAACATGCATTGATAGCTGGGCTCTGACAGAATGCACCCAGGGGACAGTAAATTTTATAGATCACATTAAGGATAGAAAGATTGGTTCGATTGGCTGGCCAGCTAAAAATACTGAGGTGAAATTGGTGGACGACAATGGGATCGAAGTGCCCCGGGGAGCGGTGGGGGAGTTCATCCTTAAGGGTCCTGCTATGTTTGTTGGATATCTAAAGGATCCTGAGGCTACAAAAAAAACCATCAGAAATGGCTGGCTCTATACCGGTGATTGTGGATATCAGGATGAAGAGGGTCGGTTCTTCTTTGCTGACCGTAAGAAGGATATGATCAAGCGAAAAGGAGAAAACATTGCCTCAGCCGAAGTGGAGAGGGCGCTCAATTCACACCCGAAGATTCTGGAATCGGCCGTCATCGGAGTACCCGATCCCGAGGCCGGAGAGGAGGTCAAGGCCTACATCATCTTAAAGCCCAGTGAGAGCCTTTCACCGGAGGAAATCATTGACTATTGCCAGAAAAATTTGGCTTATTTTAAGGTTCCCCGATATATTGAGTTTCGAGATCATTTTCCTCGTCCTACCGCTGTACCCAAAGTGCTGAAAAAGGCCTTGCGGGAGGAGAGAGAAGATTTAACCGAAGGTTGTTATGACAGGGGCCCTAAACTTAGGCTAAAAAGTTGAAATATTTTTATGGGTTAAGGGATGATCCCGACCCAACCCCCTGAGACAGAGATATATTGCCCGGTGACAAACCAAGAAACAGGGCAGTTTCTTAGTAGTGTAGAAAAAAGGAGACCTGTTTAGTAAAATAGCCCTCTTTACGATAAAGAATATCATAAAAGGGGGCTAAGTCGGAAACGCTTATTCTCAGAAACAGGAAGTCACAATAGAATTTGATTGTAGCTTTACAGTCAAATTCTTGGAATGTTCTCTATCGGAGATAATAACGGCATTTTGTTCGTTTCTTCCGAACCTCCTGACTGATTTTATCATGAAGGTTCTTCTTGGATATGCGGAATACGTAATGAGTCTGGAAAACAAGCCATTTAGCTGTGAGATATGCGGGAATAATCACCATTTTATCTGGAAGACAAGACATGGAAAGACAACAAGGATTCTAACTATATTCCAATGGGTTGTTCTCCACCAGCTTCAGGTTCAATGTTCTTCTTGTAAACATAAGTTTTACCTTACAAGAAAACTCCTGGGGATTGAGCCGATGAAAAGGATACCGGAGCAGACACGCAGAAAACTTGGACTTATTGGTTCTCTTGCCTCCTTTCGTATTGCCAGGAAGATTATAAGCATGTTTGGCTGGACCATTGATAAGATGACCATATGGAGAGCAGTCCAGGAGACGGGAAAGGAGATAGATTTTAATCTGGATCCTGATGAACTTGCCCATGGCGAGGCTGATGGAACCGGCATTCCGATACAAGGTATAAAAAATCGCGGGAAAGAGTTGAAGGTCTTCGTGCAGCACAAAAAGGGTGGAGGCATAAGAGTAGCCGGGGTTGATATTGGTAATTACCATGGCGGCTGGAAAAGGCTTTTTGAGCCGGCAATAGAGATAATGAAAGGCTTTAAGACCTTTCTGCTCGTCACCGATGGTGATACCACTATCCTCGATAATCTTAAGGGAAAGGTTAAAGTCCTTTTTCAACGATGCCTCTGGCATATTCCCCACCAGTTGAAATTCACATTATGGAAAGATAAGGTCAAGAGAAAATCAGGCGACTGGCTGTATCTATTAGCCGAGATTATGGAGATATGTGCAATACGCCCGTTGGTGGACGATCTGGATGTTATAAAAAGCATGGTAAAATCCAAAACTGAACGGTTGGCTAAGTTGATTTTATTTTGTAAAGACAAAGGCTACCGGATGAGCGCCGAATATCTGGAAAACGCCAGGCCAGACCTGTTCACAGCCATATCTAATAGATTAAACGGGAAATCGACAAGCAGGGTTGAAAGGTTAATGAGGACAGTAAACCTGCGGATAAATGTTGGTAAATGGAGCACATCGGGGGCGCTTAACGCCACGAAGATCCGTCTTGCATATTACTACAACGGATTTGACGCATAATTGCTGGGGGGTAGTCGGTTAGCCCCTCCTACGGAGTGCCGACAACCCGCAATCAATGGGTATTTTGGGTGGATGGCCAGGTATGCTGTTAATGAGAGATTTGTCGTGTGATTCCAACATACTGCCCACAATCCGGAGGAGCTAACCGAGACTCCCCCGCTAATTTTATTACAAGGAGATAAACATCTATAAAATTTGTTACTCAAATTCCGCCATAAGAAGTAGGGATAAAAATCCTTTTTGAAGTTAATAGGTTAAGGGGGTGTTGAGGATTTTTTTAAAAAAAGCTTGACATCCTCTAAAAAATTTATTATTACGATTCAAAGGAATTCGGGATATGAGATAAATTCTCTATCGTATCGTAAATTGGGTTTTTGCTTAGGTCTCTTGTTTAGAACGCTACCAGTTTCTTAAAGGAGGTGATATCCATATGGTTTGAAGGGAGATGGTAGATTTTTAAGTTGGAATGTTCTTTTTAGACTTGTATGTGCTTGAAAAATTCGTTTATTTTTTTTTCAAATGTGAAAATGTCAAGGTAGAAAAGGATAGGAAAAGAAAACGGGTGATAGACTTCTTGTTAGCCTAATTATTACAGCATCACCGAAAGGAGGGAGGTTAGAAAAATGTTGAGATTGCGTAAATTAATGTATGGGATCATGATTTCAATTCTTTTCATTGCGGTTTTTTGGGGGGCATCAGCCCAGGCCCTGGAGGGAAAGGCCGGAGAAGTAATCAGAACCGTAGAAGATCTCAAAGAGCTTGAAGCCAAAGGGCTTTTATCTCGCGGACAGGTGTTGGCTTATACCGAGATAGTGAAGGTTTTAGGTCGCCCTATTCCCATCACGGGGAAAACGGATTGTAGCCCAGAAACAATCAACTCTATAAACTATCTTAAGGTTACCCAAATGAATAAGGGTAAAGCCAAGATTGGCACCAAAGATGAGCTTCTTAATTATGCCGGATTGGGATTGCCCTTTCCAGGGATTACAAAAGATGACCCTCAGGCCGGCATTAAGATTGCTTGGAACTATGAGTATAAACACGAAGGGGATGACCGTGAGGGGGTATGGACATACTGGTTAACCGACGATAAAAAGAATGTAAAGACCCTGGAGGGAAATGTTAAACGGCTATCCTTTTTCGGTAGAACAGATTTGGATCCCAGGCCAAATATTAGTGGGGAAGCTGGAGTAAGGAGTAAGGAAGTAATAACCTTCACCGCACCCTTTGCATCAAAAGGGATGGCTCAGCTTTCCGTAAAATATGTTGATCCCCAAAGGGACAAGGGTTTATGGGTATTTGTCCCAGGGCTGAGGCGTAATGTCAGGATTGGTGGAGGAAACAGGTGCGATTGTCTGGGTGGATTTGTTCACAACATGGATGATCAGACTACCTGGGATGGCAATCCCCTGCTATTTAGCTGGAAGTCCCTGGGATTGAAAGAGATGCTTATTCCTACCGTTATGCCATCCGAAAAAGGTTTTCCATATGTACCAAAAGCATATGTAATCCCCATTACTTTGGAACGAAGGCCACTATGGGTGATAGAACAAACTCCAAAAGACCCGGGTTACTGCTATTCAAAAAGAATTTTTTTAGTCGATCCAGAAACTTGGTGGTTTTTCAATTCAGACTGTTATGATCGTTCAGGGAAGATTTGGAAAATAGTTCATCAATACTACTGCCTAGTCCCCAATCCGAAAAGTGCAGGAGGTGGGTACGCTGTATATACAAATGCAGGATCTGTCGTAGATTTTAAGATCGGGGAGGCGGGGCCTTATGTTATCGAGAATGTAAAAATAAACACAGGTAAGGACGTAATGGCTTTTACTTTGGATGCCATGAGAAGATCTGGTAGGTAATCATTCTGGACTTTACTTAGTTCGTGCTGCTTTTTCTTTCAGTTCACTTTAAATCCAGCGTGGCCGAGATTCAAGACCTGTTCTTTTGTCAGGGGAGGAGGGCTAAAACTTTACCCGGTTACCCACTGAAAAGTCGGATGAACCCCAAAGAAAGGGGGGGGTACAAAAGATGTATACTCGATATTCCTTAATCATTATCACCATCTCAATTTCTTTAATGTTTTTGTCCTGTGGTGTGGGTCATCAAAGCGTTCAACTGCCAAATAACCAATATAAGATTGAAGTGAAAAGGTCAATGTTTCTCCCCGACCACGACATCTTTGGGGCACCCATTACCACCCACGAGGAATTACTAAGGAAGAAAGCAAGCGAAATATGCTCAAATTATAGGATTCTGAGTAAGGACTCAACAACCACTATTTGGCAAGGGCAAACTACGAAAAGTTGGACAATAGAATGTTTGCGGGAATGACGTTATCTCAAATTTTCGATATTGTTCGATAGTTATAGAATGGCACCGGACCCGAAAACACGATTTCATGAATTTCTCATGTAACAGTTTTAAAGTTTTTATGAGAAGGGAGATCGAGAATGAAAATACTAGTTTGTACGGATGGTTCGAAGCCTGCCGAAAAGGCAGTTAGAATTGCGGCAACGGTTTATGAGGTTGACGTGTTTTCGACGAAGTGGTTAACTTATCAATAAAGCATTCAGGAGGTGGGATTTCATGGAAGAGTTGAGGTTTGTAAGAGGGGGGTCATTCCTGATCGAATCGATTTCTCCCCAGGAGGTCTTTACGCCTGAGGATTTTACCGAAGAGCATCGGTTAATTGCGAAGGCGGCTACGGATTTTGCCATAGGTGAAGTCCAACCGTTAATTGAAGACATTGAAGAAAAGAAAGAGGGACTACTGCCCAGCCTGGTCAGGAAGGCAGGGGAACTGGGTTTCCTCTCTGCAGACATACCCGAGGATTTTGGAGGACAGGGCTTAGATAAGATCAGTTCCCTTTTGATTACAGAGAAACTGACTCCAGGAGGGGCTTCCTTCATCGTTGCCAGCCAGGTTCATACGGGCATCGGGTCCCTTCCGATTGTCTTATTTGGCAACAGAGATCAGAAGAAGAGATATCTCCCAAAAATCGCCACGGGAGAGACGATTGGTGCCTATGCCCTGACTGAACCCGAAGCGGGATCAGATGCCCTGAATGCCAAGACGACAGCGAAGCTCAGCCCTGACGGAAAATACTACATTCTAAATGGTCAGAAACAATTTATTTCTAACTCGGGCTACGCAGGCGTATTTATCACCTATGCTAAAGTCGATGGAGACAAATTTACTGCCCTCATTGTCGATGGGGATTCTGAAGGAATTTCACTGGATGAAGAAGAGAACAAGATGGGGGTGAAAGGGTCCTCCACGCGGAGCGTCATCTTCAACGATGTCAAGGTTCCAGTGGAAAATGTTCTTGGGGAAGTCGGAAAGGGCCACATCATTGCCTTCAACACACTCAACATCGGCCGCTACAAAATGGGTGGAAATTGCGTAGGTTACTCCAAGATTGCACTTCAGGACGCCATGACTTACGCGAAACAAAGAGTTCAATTTGGCAAACCCATCTGCGAGTTCGGTATGATCAAGAGCAAGATTGCTGAAATGGTGATTCGTACTTTTATGGGAGAGAGTATGGCCTACCGAACGGCAGGCCTGATCGATAAGATTCTTAAGCCAATTGATCCTCATGCAGACGATTCAGGAACTCTGACGGCAAAGGGGATTGAAGAATATGCTATCGAAGCTTCGATAAACAAAGTTTACATTTCTGAGATGTTAGACTATGTGGTGGACGAAGCCGTTCAAATCTATGGTGGATATGGATATATTCATGACTATCCAGTAGAGCGCTACTATCGTGATTCGAGGGTGAACCGGATCTGGGAAGGAACCAATGAAATCAATCGAATCGTCATCATGGATAGTTTGATAAAGCGATCGATGAAGAATCGCCTTCCTCTTCTCCCCGCCACGGAGAAGGTGGCGAGCGAGCCGCCTAGTTATCAGGGTCCGCTTGAAACAGACGACAAGAGACTGGCATTACAAAAAGGATTACTGGAGATGGCTAAGAGGATGACTCTTCTGGTAATGGGTACGGCTATTCGGAAATTCAAGGAGAAGTTGTCAGAAGAGCAGGAAATCATTGCGTTGATAAGCGATATGGTAATTGAAATCTTTGCCATGGAGAGTGGTTTATTGCGGGCATTGAAGTCCATGGAAAGGACAGAAAATGAAAAATTGCAGCTTCAGAATGCCATGGTGAAGGTCTATGTCAACGATTCCTTCAAGCAGGTGGAATGGCTTGCAGCCCAAGCCCTTGCAGCCATTGCCGACGGCGATACGGTGAAGACACATTTGTCCGTTCTTGAGAAACTCCCGCGCTTCGCCCCAATCAACACAGTCGCTTTGAAGCGGGAGATTGCAAATGCCGTAATCAAGGTGGGGAGATACCCGTTCTAATCCGGTGTTTGGCGTTTTGTTTATCCTCCTTGGAAGTTACATTTGTCTCTTAACCAGTTTGTTCCAGGGTTTATGAAAAAATCTTTGGATCAAACTCGGGCGTGGATGTGTATCTCTTCATGAGATAGCTGCGGTAGCGGAGATAGTCCTCCATATCGATTTCGACTCCATTGTCTCTCAGCACATTGACCGTATCTTCCAATGTTGGAGGGCACCCAGGGATGGGAACGGCATGGTTAATCTTTGGGTTGGAACGGTTTGCTTTGATGATGCATTGACCCAGCAGGAAGGTCTTATCATAGCCTTCTTGTGACCGCATCGCCTTCTCCGTTGCTCTCTCTTTATCCTTATGAACCCAGGAACACTGTTCACGGACATTTGCAATATTGAGGAGATAGGGATTGAGGCCTTCCGAAGAGATGGCATTTCGAAAGGTCATCTCATGCATTCGAGGGGAGCAGGCAGCGACCACCACCCGATCGATGGAGAGCTCGCGGATATCCTTTTTGATTAAATCCTGTCCAGGGTCAGAACAGAGATAACGATAGTCCCGGACTACCTTTATTCCGGGAAGCGTGCTGGAAAAACGGGCAAGTTTACAATCAACCGTGGCAGCGATGTTGGTGCCACAGTGATGTTACCGCCGATTAAGGATGGACCCACCCCCCACCGAGATACGAACCCATTGATCGGTTTTTGATGGATTGAAGGGTTACCGAGATAAAGACCCACCGCAGATCGATTTGGTAACCGATTCCTATTCCACATCCTGACAACCCTTACCCCTGTGTATTGCCATCGATTATCTTCTATGCTTCTCCATATCGGGCGATTTTGGAGGAGATATGGAGAAGAGGTGCGAGTGCTGCAAGAGAGGATTTATTCCCCACCCTGCGGTACGGGATCAGCGGTATTGTAGCCATCGAGACTGTCAGAAGGCGCGCAAGAGAAAGTGGCAAAAAGAGAAGCTGGCAAACGACAGTGACTACCGAGCGAACCAGGCCGAGGCACAGAGGCAGTGGCGCAGCCGGAACAAGGATTACTGGAAGCGGTACCGGGAGGACCATCCAGTCTACACGGAGAGAAATCGCATGGCTCAGAAGGAGCGTAACCGGCGGAGGCGACCCGGGTCAGAGATTGCAAAGATGGAGGAGCTAAAAGGAGAAACCCTAATTCCATCGGGCCGTTACCGGCTGGTGCCTCTTTGCAATGAGGGGATTGCAAAGATGGATGAGCTAATTGTTGAACTGGGAGTGATTTCAAGGGGTTGTGCTCTTGAGGGATAAAAGTTGTGATTGCAAAGAGAGGACTTGCTGGCCTTTGGGGGAGATTCATCATAAGCTTACTGAAGATGAAAGA
>Ga0315282_10006644_pt1 | contig 19263 bp, 19 predicted proteins | sample YL17G07_20_MG_FD_203693 | JGI IMG/M metagenome (GOLD analysis project Ga0315282, IMG submission 203693) | Sediment microbial communities from Yellowstone Lake, YNP, Wyoming, USA - YL17G07_20 | ecosystem: Environmental > Aquatic > Freshwater > Lake > Sediment | place: USA: Wyoming | collected... | reverse complement strand
GGTTTACGCTGCTGGCTGCTAATGGTATGGTGATGATGTTGTAGCCTGCTGCCCACCAGAGATTCTGAACCATCTTTGAATATGTTTTTTTGGAAAAGTCTATGACCTTTGGAACATCTCTGGGGTCATTTCTTACTAGAATTATGTCTGCACTTTCGATTGCTACGTCGGTCCCGGCGCCTATGGCAACTCCAACATCTGCGGTAACGAGGGCTGGTGCATCATTTATACCGTCGCCAACCATAGCAACCCTATAGCCTTTTTCTTTCAGAAACTTGATTTTTTCTGCTTTTTTGTCAGGCAAAACTTGCGCAAAATAGTCGTCTATGCTGAGTTCTTTTGCAACCCAGCGAGCTACTTCTTCAGAATCTCCAGTAAGCATGTAAACCTTTAACCCTCTTTCCTTCAACTTTTTAACTGCCTCGTAGGATTCATCCCTTATCCTATCAGAAAGTGCTAAAGCGCCTGCAAGTTTTCCGTTGACTACTGTGAAAACTACGGTTTTTCCTTGTTCCTGCAACTCTTTTATTTTCTGATCATTTACGTCTATTTTCATGTCGCTTAGAAGATTTGTGCTTCCCACGTAAACCTCTTTTTTGCCAAATTTTCCATAGGCGCCTTTTCCAGGCAATGCTTTAAATTCCTTGACTTGGGGAATCTCTACGCCTTTTTCTTTTGCATATTCTACAATGGCTTTGGCTATTATGTGTTCTGAGTTGAGTTCAACGCTTGATGTTAGTTTTAGAAGTTCGTTTTCTGGAATGAAGGAAACGACGTCGCTAACGCCAAACTTGCCTGATGTTAATGTTCCAGTCTTGTCAAAAACAATAGCATTCACGTCTTTAACCATTTCAAAGGCTTTCCTATCGCGGATTAAGATGCCGCTTTTCGCAGTTATGGAAGTTGAAAGGGCGACCACCAGCGGTATTGCTAAGCCTAGGGCATGAGGGCATGCGATGACTAAAACTGTAACTGTTCTTTCGAGGGCGACAAAGGGATTTCCAAGAAGCGACCATGCCACATATGTTATTATCGCAACTCCAAGCGCAACGTAAAAGAGGAGGGCTGCTGCTCTGTTTGCTAAATCTTGAGTTCTTGATTTGCTTTCTTGAGCTTGCCTCACTAGCTTTATTACTTGGGCTAGGTATGTTTCTTCCCCTGTTCTTTCTATTCTTACTTTCAAAGCTCCTTCGCCGTTTATGGCGCCGCCTATAACCTTGTCTTCTGTTGCTTTATGAATAGGTTTTGATTCACCTGTTAATAGAGCTTCATTGGCGAAAGATTCACCTTCAACAACAACACCATCAGAGGGCATTTTCTCGCCTGGACGAACGAGAACAGTGTCGCCAGCCTTTAACTGTGAAACTGGAATGTCTACAATTTCGCCGTTTCTTAAGAGGTGGGCGGTTGTGGGCATTATCCTAACGAGTTCTTCCAGCGCCATTGAGGCTCCCATGACGCTTTTAGCTTCTATCCAATGTCCAAGAAGCATCACGTCTATCAGGGTGGCAAGTTCCCAGAAGAAATCCATGCCCAATGGAAGGAAGACGGTTCCGGCAGAATAGAAAAAGGCTACTGTTATCGCCATTCCTATGAGTGTCATCATTCCCGGTTGTCGAGCTTTCACTTCGTCAACTAAACCCGTTAGAAAAGGCCATCCGCCGTAAAGGTAAACAATTAGGGACAGTATGAGTGTGATGTATGGCTGAAATGGTATTTTTATAGCTTTAAGTGGTGAAAACCAATCTTGAATCATTGTAGAAAAGAGCGAAATTGGTATTGTGAAGATTAGGGAGACCCAGAATCTTTTTTTGAATGCTTGCATGTGATGTGCGTGATGTTGATGCTGCATTTTCTCATTCTCTTTTATCAGTGATTTAGTGGATAATTAATTGATCGTATATGCCGCATGTCATAAAAACTTGTAGGCGACCATTATTAAAAGTATCCATCATTGAAATAAAATGGGAGAACAGAGCATGGGATTGCTTTTCTTGTTGTTTTTATCCTCCAGGGGCTCCATGGAATGGAACATTCTTCCAAAGAAGCTCCCACCAATCAGCTTCAGTTATGGTTTCCCCTCGAACAAGAATTTCCAACACCATTTTCAAGAGTTCATGATGCCTTTTCTCATCCGCCAAAATTGCGTTTAAGAGAAGCTTAACCTTCTCGTTTTCAACAGTAGGCAGTACCTTTCTAATCTTTTTGATTAGCTCAGCTTCCATGCGTATGTGCTTTTCTACAAGCGCCTTTTGCTTGTCAAGATGTTCCTGTGAAAGAGCTTGAGAGACACTTGTCAACAGCTCAGTGGCTGCGGCATACATTTCCGCATGCTTCACAGAGTCCAAGGATATGCCCTTCAAAACTCCCCTGACAGGCGGATTTTTCACATCAACCAAAGCGCTGTTTAGCGAGTCAACAATCTCGTTTTCAACCTTAATCTGTGCCTTCATGAAATTTATCAATTCGTCTTTTGATTTCAAAACATTTGCCTCCATCTCTTAGAAGATATTAAGTTACATGCATAAGTCTTTCGGCAATAGGATGAAATGGATAACGACAAATAATCTGGTTGATTGCTGGTTAGAAATTCCAAATTCTGGTTTGTTTTGGAGCCGGGGATGGGAGTTGAACCCATATATAGCTGCTCTGCAGGCAACCGCCTGAACCGTTCGGCCACCCCGGCAATCTAAATATCTCTAAAACTGTAATAAATATGTATTTAGCTTATCCCAAGCTTCTTAGTGATCTCTTTGTAAACCTTTAAGGCTGCTTTTTCATCGTTAACGTTTTTTATGAGCATCCGTCCGCCGCTGAAGAGGCTGATTTCAAAATTTTTGTAGTCAAAAATTATTGCTAGCCGAGATTTTATTCGAACTTTAAAACGCTTTCTTATTGATTCATAAACTTCGTTAAGGTTCAATTTTAACGGTTTTTCCGGGTTTACGTTAACCGTATTTCGTCCACATAGCCAAACAAGTTTTTCCTTTTTTTCTGGGAAAGTTATGATTCCTTGGCATGCTGGGCAGTTGTCCCTTTTGAAAATGTCTATTGTGGTGAAGTACATGTCGCTGAAATCGCAAATCATGAGTTTGCCCTTCAAAGCAGAACCCATCCCTGTCAAAACCTTGATGGTCTCCATGGCTTGCATTGTCCCAATGATTCCAGGAGTAACTCCAAGCACACCTCGAACATCACATGATAGCAAATTAGCGTCTTCAATATTTGGAAGAACGCATTCTAGACATGGTGTTTCTGGCGGAGCAAAAACAGAAAGATTCCCCTCAATTCCTATGGCTGCCCCAAAAACATAGGGAATTCCGAGCCCTGCGCACGCGCGGTTAACCAGATAGCGGGTACGCATATTATCCAAGCCGTCAACAACACAGTCCATTCCAGAGAGGAGCTTTTTAACATTGTTTGCGTTCAGGTTTTCAGGCATGGGCTCAACCTTCACTAGAGGATTGATTTTTTTCAGTCTTTTCGCTGAAACCTCAACCTTCGGATAATGCAAATCATCAGGGGTATACAGAACCTGCCTATGCAGATTATGCAACTCCACAGTGTCCTGGTCTATCAAACGTAAGCATCCAACCCCAGCAAGAGCTAAATAAAGCGATGAAACCGTACCTAGTCCACCAAGTCCGACAACCGCAACCCTTGACTTTGCAAGTTTCCTCTGCCCTTTCCGGCCGAGTTCTCTTAAAATTATTTGACGACTGTAAAATTCGTCGTTGAATGTTTTTTTCTGTTTCTCAGACATTCCGCACGGTCTCCTCATTTAAATTTGGTTCAATCAGTTTTATATCTACCCTTCTTCAAAAACTGTTTTTCATAGATTTCCCTAACCCTCTGTACAGTATCTGCCTCTTCCGGACGTTTGTCTTCTCTTATGCGATTTATTCTCGCAAAACGCAAAGCCATCCCACAATTGTATTTCGGGCTTTTCTGAATCTCGTTGTATGTCACTTCAACAACTATTTTTGGAACCACAAACACTCTTCTAGACTCTTCTTTTATGATTAGTTCTTTAAGCCGCCTAGTCATTTCGATAATTTCCATGTCTGTTAATCCCTTAAATGTTTTACCAACCGTTAAGAATTCACCCGTTTCGGCATCTCGCGCCGCCAAATAATAGTCTGAAAGCCATTCATGCCTTCGTCCATAGCCATACTCAGCGGCAACAATAACCAAATCTAAAGGTTCAAGAACTGGCTTTATCTTAAGCCAACGTTTTCCACGAGTTCCAGGCGTGTATGGGCTGTCAAGTTTTTTAGCCATAAGACCCTCGTGTCCAGCGTCTATGGCTTCTTTTAGAAACTGCTCAGCTTCTTCAGTCTTGTCTGTAACTATCTGCTTTGTTATTGGTATTTCTCCAGCGTTTTCAGCCAATATCTGTCTTCGTTGTAAGTAAGGAACTGAAATTAGGCTTTCACCATTAAGGTATAGAATGTCAAATAGGTAGAGCTTCACTGGGATTTTTTCAGCCATGTCCTCTATTGCGTGAACCCTTTTGAATCTACGCATTAAATGTTGAAACGGAATGGGGCATCCAAGGTTATCAACAGCTATAACCTCACCTTCTAACATTGCTTCCTTTGCCTTGATGTTTTTTCTAACTGTTTCAACGATTTCTGGCAAACTTTCAGTTACATCCGTTAATCTTCTACTGAAGACTCTCACTTCGTCACCGAGCTTATGAATCTGAACCCGGGCACCGTCTAACTTGTATTCGAAGGCTGTTTTTCCCTCATGTTCCTTCAAGGCTTCGGCAACATCATCTGCCATCTGGGCTAGCATAAGACTAACTGGTCTGAAAACTCTAAATCCAATTTTTAATAAGCCTTCTTTGCCTTCCATTTTGGCTATGGCAGCAACCTCTCCTATGTCGCCAATAGTCATGCTTGTCTTCTGCACAACTTCCAGCGGAATTTGAAAGGCTTTAGAGACTGCTTGTTCCATTAATCCTTCATAAAACCCAGTTCGCATCTCGCCTATGAAAATCTTGACTAAATATTTGGCTTCTAAGGGCGAGGCTAGGCTCAATAAGGCTTCTATTAAGCGCTCTTTCTTTTCTCTTGAGCCGTATCCAGTGGTTTCAGCTATAGCCTCTAAACTACGTCTAACCTCCTCTATGGTTAATGTTCTCTCGAAAAGTGTTGCTTGCCTCTTGACTTTGCTTTCTTCAAAAACAGTTTTTGTGGCTGAACCTATGTCACCGGTTTTACTGAAAGCCTCCATAAAAACGTTCCATTCGACACCCGTTATGCGTTTTATTATTTCGCTTAGGGTTGCCCAACTAACCTCAAGGGTTTGTTGGCTCCATTTTGGAAAAGGTCTTCCAAGAATCATGGAAACAGCGGGTTCAACTTCCCGATTTTCCAAATTTTTTAGGAATTCTGCGACGAGGTCTATCATTAGAAGTCGCTTTTTTGTACCTTCTAATTTTTCGGAAAGCTCAGCCAACGCTTTGAAAGGTGTTTGCATAAATGTTGACCTTTAGAATACACCTAATTTTCAATTATCAACTTAAAGAAATAAACATTGTTTTGACGAATAAGGGGAAAAAGAGGTTCTTTAATGGATTTTTCTGTGTTAGAAAGAAGCTTCCAGCTTCGCTTTCACTTCTTTTATTTTCTTCTCCATTTCCTTGGCTTTTGCTTTTTTCTTCATGGCTGTGTAGCAGTCTCTTGCGTATTCTAGGGCGCTGACTCCAAATCTGTCAAATCCTTTTTGGAATGACAGCTCGGCGGATTTCAGAAAATGTTCAACAGCCGCTTCATAATCCTTAAGGGCATATGCGCATTCGCCAGCCTTGTAAAGCATGGATGTGCAGTCGAAATAGTTTTGTGCTTTATGATATAGTTCTGCTGTTCGCAGGAAAATTTCCTTAGCCTCTTTGTATTTGCCAACTTCGTAAAGTGTGTTTGCATCCTTATGCATTTTAACATGGTCTTCCTTCACTTTTTCTTCGCTCATGATGGTCAACTCGCAACTTGCTATTTATCAACATCAGACTCCCATTTAGGCTTTCTCATTTCATACAGCCAAGATCAAAGGATTGTAAACATTAAAAAGGATTTAGCGCGGAATAATTATTGGCACTAATTTAGTGGAGTAAAATCATGTTTCTCAAATGTGTCCAATGCGGCGTAAAATTTCCATTATTTCCTCCACGAAGCAAATGTGGAAAATGTGGAGGAATATTAGAATATGGGATTGACTTGTCTAAAACTCGTAAAATCAAGTTTTCTGGACAGTTGCGTTTCTGGAGATACAAATCTCTACTCCCGCCAGTGAAACATGTCATAAGTCTTGGTGAAGGTGGAACACCACTGCATAAGGCAGAGAGACTTGCCAAAAACATTAGATTAAAAGAACTATATTTAAAGGATGAAACCCGAAACCCTACAAACTCGTATAGAGACCGTGCAGCCGCTCTTCTAACATCAAATGCGATGGATCTTCAGTATGACACGTTAATCTGTGCAACCAACGGAAACCTAGGCGCTTCTCTCGCTGCCTACTCTGCAAAAGCTGGGTTAATCTGCCACGTGATTGTGCCAAAACTTGTTGACGTTGGAAAACTGGCTCAAATGCTTGCCTATGACGCTGTTATTGAAGAGTTTGGGGAGATTCTTGACGATTCCATACGCAAGGCTGAGGCTCTGGGGAAGGAAACAGGCTGGTATCAAGCAACTTCAGAGCTGAATCCTCTTGCAATTGAAGCGCAGAAAACAATTTCCTACGAGGTAAGTGAGCAGTTTGGTGTTCCAGAATGGTTTGTGGTTCCAATGGGAAGCGGTGGGACGATTTATTCTATTTGGAAGGGCTTCAAAGAGCTTAAACAACTTGGAATGATTAACTTTTTACCAAGAATGGTTGGCGTCCAACCACAAGGATGCGCATCAATAGTTAAAACATTAACAGAAGGTCGTTCTAAATTGGTGAAAACTCTGACTCCTTCTACTCGTGCGCTTGCTGTTTTGGTGGCGGAACCGCTGCAAGGTGAATTAGCAATAAAAGCATTGAAGGAGTCGAATGGTTTAGTTTTGACTGTTTCTGATTCAGAAATTTTTGCGGCGGAGCTTCAGATAGCCAAACTTGAAGGGATGTTTGCGGAACCGGCAAGTTCAGCTACAATAGCTGCTTTAAAAAAGCTTGTTAATGAGGGGAAAATAAGCGAAGATGACAATGTTGCATGTCTCATTACTGGAAGCGGGCTTAAAGCTACAGACGTACTTCAAGGCTTAACCAAAAAGCAAAAAACAGCAGGTGTAGGCTTAGAATTAAGCACAAAAGAGAAAATACTGCGAATCCTAAGCAAAAGAGACACGTATGGCTATGATTTGTGGCAAAAACTTGGAAAAACAATGACGAGAGCAGCCATATATCAGCATCTTAAAGAACTCTCAGAAAAAGGACTGATATTAGCCTACCCAAAAGATGGGAAGAAGTTTTTTAGGATAACGGAACGCGGTGGAAAGGTTTTGCTTGCAATTGATGAACTGAAACTTCTTTACTGAAAATTGTGGAAAAACTAATATAGTATAGTTGCAACTATACTACTCTTCAAGATGGTGCACCATGAAGAAAAGAGAAAACCCCACAAATATAACGCTGAACCTCGCAATGGCAGCCGTTTTCGCCGCTCTTGTATGCATAGCCACCATAATTTTTCGGATTGAGGTTCCAGCAACATCTGGATACTTTAACATAGGTGAAACAATAATCTACATTACTGCACTACTCTTCGGTCCGCTCGTAGGTGCTTTTGCCGGCGGTTTAGGTTCAGCGATAGCAGATATGATAGGTTATCCTATCTTCGCTCCTGGGACATTGGTAATAAAAGGTTTCGAAGGGGCAATTGTGGGATTTTTGAATAAGAATATGTTTACAAAAACTTCAAAGTTCAATTGGAGAATTTTTACCACCATTTTGGGAGTGATTGTAGGCGTACTACTTGCAATAACTGGTTCTATCTATTACCACGGAGATGTAAATCTATACTTAGGCATTCCTCCGCCGACAAATCCTACTCTGACAGTTTTTGTCTTCCCCGAGATTTGGTATTTTCTAGGTGGAATTGTTGCTATTGTTATCGTTTTTATAGGCTTCAAAATTGAACCAGAACTCGGGCGGGCCATTTTTTCCACCATTGCTGGAGGCTTGGAAATGGTAGCGGGATATTTCCTCTATGAACAACTAGTCCTCAGCAACCCAGCAGCTATTGTAGAAGTTGCGCCAAACATTGGACAAATGCTTATCGGATTAATAGTTGCCATACCTATCGTAAAAATTGTTTTGCGGAGTCTCCCACAGCTTAAGAGTTAAAACAACAATAGTATTTGAGAGGATTTGAAATGAAACTACCTCCAGGAAAACTCCCCCTAAACATCTTAAAGGAAGTTATCTTTAAAAATCTCGGCGTAATGCGTGAGGAAGTTGTCTTAGGTCCTTCAGCAGGATTTGACGGCGCCGTGATAGACATTGGAAATAAATCTTTAATCGTTTCTATGGACCCTATTACCGGAGCGAATGAGCGGATTGGCTGGCTTGCCGTAAACATTAATGCAAACGACATCGCCACCTTCGGTGTAGAACCAACATTCTTCGTCTCATGTATTTTGCTTCCTGAAAATGCGAACAGGGGAATTGTTGAAACAATATCCGCCCAAATGGATAAGGCTGCTAAAAAATTACGTATAGCTATTGTTGGAGGGCATTGCGAAGTAACCCCTAGGCTGACTAATCCAATAGTTGTAGGCTGTGCCATGGGCTTAACAGAAAAAGGAAACTACGTGACTGCAGGAGGAGCTAAACATGGAGACAGGCTTATATTAACAAAAAACGTTGGAATCGAAGGAACCGCCATTCTCGCGGCGGATAGAGAAGAACAGTTAAAGAAGGCATTAAAACCTACCATGTTGCGGAATGCCAAAAAATTCTATGACAACATAAGCGTCGTTAAAGACGCAGTGGCTGCATTTAAAACTGGTGCAGTTCACGCTATGCATGACCCAACAGAAGGCGGTTTAGCCGGAGGAATCCATGAGATGGCAGACGCATCAAACTTAGGTGTAAAAATCTATGAAGAAAAAATCCGAATAGCGCCTGAAACCGTTAGGATATGTGATTTCTTCCGAATAGACCCTTTACAACTCATTGCCTCTGGAAGCTTGTTGATTGCTGCTAAACGAAACTCCGCTGACAAAGTTGTGAAAGTTTTAGAGAAAAACCAAATTGCAGCAGCAGTCATCGGCGAGTTTGTTTCTTCACCAGAAAAACGATTCATAATACGCAAGAGAGGCGGTTCAGAAGAATTGGTTAGACCTGTGTCAGACCACCTTTGGCTGGCTTTAGAAAACCCGGTCAACTCTGCTGTCTGAACTTTGCACCTTAATTGTTCAACCTTAACGTACGCAAAAAGTTTTGATGTAAAACAATAGCCGCATAAAAAGCATATGACAGGAACAGTTGAGGGTGGCGAAGAGCAAATTTAAGATCGCTTGCAACTAAGCCGACGCTTTGTTTGATGGTCCACACATTTTCTGGTCTATAATGAATGCAATATGGGTCATAGACAGGAATTACCTTGTAGCCGTTTTTGCAGATCCATGATTTAATGTAGGAATCTTCGAACGTGTGCAAGTGAAAGGGTATACGGATACCTTCAATTGCTTTACGTCGCACTAGCAAATCATGTGTTCCTCCTCTTTTCTCAAAGATTTTCATCGTAACTCTTTCAAACAGTCCTAAGACTTTCGAGTTTTTTAATACCGACCAAATTTCCATTCCCCAAATTGCGCCTACGTTGTCTTTCATCTGTTTTTTTGCTTTTGCAAACCAACCGTCACATAGAAAGACATCGCTATCAACAAACATAAACCAGTCAGTTTTCACCCTGCTCATTGCCTTTTGTCTCGCACTACCCCGTGTTCCTTTTTCTTGGATCAAAACAATGTTGCTATGTTTTTCTTGAAACTCTTTCACTATTTCTAATGTTGCGTCAGTTGAGTAACCGTCAACAATAATTAAATTGTTAACGGGGACGTTTTTATAAACCGAAGTAAGGCATTCTTTTAAAAATCTTTCACTGTTTCGCGTTAGGACAACAATGTCAATCTGCATATTCGTCTATGATGCCCACCTTTCTACTTCCTGATTTTACTTCCTGCAGAAGCCATATAAGCGCAAAAATCATCGCATAGAGTAAACGTTCTCTAACTAATTTCATGTTTTTGAGTTCCAAAATTGTGGAGACTCTGTTTTCCTTGGATAGTAAGTTGTTCATTGTTTTATAATGTCTACAGTAGGATGCATAGTTAACAATGACCTTGTAATTTTTTGCAAGAATCCATTCTTTTATGAACGCGTCCTCTAATGTATGTAGTTCACTCGGAATTTTGATGTCTTTAACTGCGTCATATCGTATAAGTATGTCATGGCATCCTCCTCTGATGTCAAATGTTCTGGCCTCAATCCATTGTAACATTTTTTTCATAAATTGGCTTTTTACATCTCCTGGAATATCAACGCCCCATATCGCACCTACATCTTCTCTAATGTATCTGCTCGTTTTTTTGAACCAATCTTTGCATAGGATAACATCGCTGTCAACAAACATGAACCACTCTGTTTCTACTTCTCGTATGCCTCTTTCTCTAGCTTTTCCTCTTGAACTTTTTTCAGTTATAATTTTGATGTTCCCATATTTCTTATTAAATTCATCAAATATTTTCAACGTGTTGTCCGTTGAAAAAGCATCAACCACAATCAAACGTTTGACTGGAATATTTTCATAGACTGATTTAAGGCATGCATTAAGTAAGCGTTCGCTGTTCTTTGTGAGCATGACGACGTCCACTGCTTCCATAAGGGTTAATCTCCGCTATTTCTTAATTAAGATTCTCAGATCCAAACCAAAATATGGTATTTTAAACGATTTAAAAAATAGTAATTTATCCTTAACCCTTAAACTTGCGTCAAGAAAAGGTTCAACCTTGAAGGAGCTATAGTTTAGGTTTTTGATGTGTCTTTTCCATTCATTTTGAGTCTTAACGTTGATGTGTGTTTCGTCGAAATCTCCTATAATCTTCTTGACTGGTTTCTCTACGATTCTGTTGGGCGTCGTGCAGATAATTATGCCTTTGCATGAAGTAAACATGTTCTTTATCGCCAATAAGGGATACGTAAGATGTTCTATGACCCCAAAACATGTTACCAAATCAAAAAAATCCTTTTTAAAGGGGATGCCTTTTTGTACGTCGCAGACAAGAAAGCCTGCAGAGAAAAATTCTTTTGCTTTTTTTACACTGTACTTTGATACGTCAACGCCGTAGGCATCATAGCCAAGTTTTTCTAGAACATCAACAGCATATCCATAGGCACAACCTACGTCCAACGCAGTTTTGCCTTGTCCATTTAGAAGGTTGGAGTTTGAAGCTTTTGATCCCCATTTGAGGGTCTCTAAGATATGCCTCTTTATTACACGCTTTTTTTGTGAATATTTGAGATTTCTAAAGTACTCTTCACCGAATTGCAAGAGCAATCGCCTTTCGGCTGTGGCACCGTCTCGTGCCACTTTTATATGTGGTGTCTTTTAATCCATATTTAAGTAATAAAGCATATTAAGAATGGGAGTATGCGTTGTTGATTATGACCTTGGAAAACCTTTCAGCGTCTTGGTTTATTTTCTTACCATTAATGGGCTAAGCAGGATGAAACTCGAAGTCTCAACTTTAGAAAAAACATAATACATTGTTGACTCTATCCACTGACGTATTGGTGTAGCCCTTCATGATGCCGAAAAGAAAAACCCTGCTGTATAGAACACTGCCCTTCTTACTTCTCGGACTATTGGCTTTCGTTTTGTACCTAGTTTTTTTCGTAGATATCGACGAAATGATAGCCACAATAAAGCAAACCAGCCTTCCGATATGCTTGATTTCGGTTGTTGCAACTATGGCAGAAATGGGCTTGTTCTCATTGGCATGGCATTATTTCTTAAAGCCTCTCTCAGCCACGCTGCCTTTCAAGAAAGCTTTCCTGTATACTTGGGCGAGCAGTTTTATAGATTTGCTTATTCCTGCAGAATCTGTGAGCGGTGAAATCTCTAGGATTTACTTTGTTACGCATGATGGGGTGGACGCTGGAAAGGCAGTGGCTTCTGTTGTGACCCAAAGAATATTAGGTGCTTTTTTGATTGTTGGCACGTTAGCAATTGGCGCCGTGTACTTGTTGATTTTTCAGATTTCCTTCCCAAGTTTAATACAAAGTCTTATACTTTTTGTGGTGGCTGCGGCTGCCATTTTTCTTTGCCTGATTTCTGTTGTGTGTTTCAAGGAAAATTGGACACAGAATTTGATTGATAAAATTATTGTTTTTGTAGAGCGTATTACTCGCGGGCGATGGAACCTTAATGCATGGAGGGATAAAGTCAGAAAAGACACAAGAGCATTTTATGAATCTCTACGGTCTTTTGGTGCAAATCCCAGAAAACTTATTCTCCCTATAGGGTTCTCCATACTGTCATGGTTTTTCAGCATTCTTGTCTATTATTTAGTTTTTGCCGCAATAGGCTACATTTTAGATTGGGCAATACTCATTGTTGTCTACTCTCTTGTTGTAACGTTAAAGTCTATTCCAGTAGGAGTGCCTTGGGAAGTCGGCGTGACCGAGATTGCCATGACAACCCTTTTCGGAGCCTTCGGCGTGCCGCTATCAATAAGTGCTGCAGCGACGGTCTTGATAAGAATCGTAACAGACGTGTTTAGATTCGTCATAGGCTTTGGTGCCGTCCAATGGGTTGGGATCAAAATTCTGACGGAAAGTAAAACGCTCGTCGAACAGAAAGACGGAATATGACGCATTTTCGCAGAATTTTTTCTTCGTAAAGAAATCTTTCAAATGGTGAGTGCTCTCTGTGGAAGTTCAGCTTCACCTTATGTTTTTATATAGTTTCTGTAATCCTATTAAGTAACTACCACACATGACATGCGGTGCACGCTAGTTGGTTATGACTTTAGAAAAAGCTGCCAGCATAATGGTCCGTTCTTTGACCCCTAATAGACCTTATCATGTGCAGTGGATGGTTACGAGAAGATGTAATTACCGTTGTAAAGGATGTGATGTTTGGCGAGAACAAGATGCAAAGGAACTATCGACAAAAGAGATCAAAAGAGGTTTGGATATACTCAAAGAACTTGGTGTCGTAGAAATTGTGATATCTGGAGGAAACCCGCTTTTAAGAGACGACATCGGCGAGATTATTGAATATGCTTCACGTTTTTTCATCACCACAGTTTATGATAACGGTAGTATGGCTGCAGAAAAAATTGATGCTTTACGTAATGCAGACTTTGTTGCAATCTCCATAGACAGTTTAGACCCAAGAAAGAATGATCATATAAAAGGCGTCAACGGTGCTTGGAAAAAAGCCATGCAAGCCGTTGAGAAACTGCATATGGAGGGAATTCGCGTAAGTGTGACGCCAACTATTTCCCAATTTAACCTATACGAAATCATAGATTTCACCAACTACTTCTTACAAAAAGGAATTCCGGTTTGGTATTGTCTATATTCTTATGATTCTTCTGATGATTCAAGTCAGCTTTTTAAAATCGGTAAGAAAAATGACGAGTTTTTAATAACTGATGAAAGGGCAATGGTTAAAATTTGTAACTCCCTGATCGATATGAAACGGAAAAACAGCAATATCCTCATGACAACTAAAATATTAGAGGCCGTCAAGAACCTTTACTTGAAAGACATGAGAACATGGAAGTGCCACGCACTTCAAAACTTCTTCATGATAGATCATTTAGGCAATGTTGCTGGTTGTCATCTTCATAAACCAGTCGCGTCAATTTTTGACTTGCCTAGGGTCTGGAACAGCGAGAAGTTTAATGCCTTGCGTAAAATTTACAGCGAATGCACTCAATGCACTTACCTTTGTTACATTTTTTACTCTCTTCATGGCAGTGTTCTCGGCAACCTACAGATAGCTCAAGAGCAATGGAAAAGTGCGAAACTGTTTTTGAAGAGAAACAACCTTAAGCCTCTATGTTTGGCAAAACAGCCATGACATCCGCCATTTTCCTGCCAAGCATTTGATCGAATCCATGTTCTTCTTCTACGTTTACGATTAGAACGGTTTCTCTCATTTTGGGTTGCATAACGGGGGCATCATTCATTATTAATCTAGGTCCAGCATCCTTATGCTTTTTCAGTTCGAGAAGGGCGGGCAAAAACATGATGAAAATGAAGGTTGAAACTCCGAAAACTAACATAATAAACGTTGTTAAAGTCGGACTCGGAATCATCCTAATCTTTTCAAGATTTGTCTTGATTCATAATATAACTGTTTCCATTTCCTAAATGGATGGTTTTATCCCAGTAGTAATAGTTTTTTCGAGAGGTTTTTGATATAAGCAGGTCCACAAAAGCTTTTGTGCATATGGGAATATTGTATAAGAAAGTGAAGATCAACAACGGAATTAGCCAGTGCGCTCTAGTTCTGCCATCTAGATATGCGCCGATTCCTACTTCGAAAAATGGAGCGAAATTCCCGACACAGCTATAGAGCGAAATCGGTATTAAAGCCCAAAACATGCCGAACCATTGCGGAGATTTTAAGAAAAATAGTAGAACACTTATGATCCACGAAAGTAAAACTAAAATCGGCATGAAATATACATTCAATAGGAGCAACCCATCAACTTTTTCTCTAAACCTTAAATTATCGCTTTTTAAAACTTTTAACGAGTGTTTGAAAGCGCACTGCATATGTCCCTTAGCCCATCTATATCTCTGCTTCCAATAAGCCCGCCAGCTTTCAACTGCTTCCTCATAACATTCTGCCTCATTAACATAACGAATCTTGTAACCTGCAAGATATACACGAAAAGTTATGTCCGTATCCTCCGCTAATATAGACTCATCCCATCTGCCTAACGATTCTAATAAGTCACGTCTGATTCCTGCCACAGTCCCTCCAAGCTGTGTGATTAACCCCAAGTTATCTCGCGCTTGTTGGTCAACACGGTATCCGCCTATCCTTTCTAGTGTCACAAGTCTTGTTACGATGTTTTGTGGTTCATTTAAAACAGTGACTCTGCCCTGCACTGCCCCAACTTTAGGGTCAGCGAACTCCTTTGTAAGTTTTTCCAGAATGTCTCTTTGCGGATAATAGTCTACGTCGAAGCATAGGATAATTTCACCTTGCGCATGCTTCAATCCAGCGTTTAAGGTTGAAGCTTTCCCGCGCCCTCCTTCTTTCTCACTTCGGTGTATAACTTTGATGTAACTATGTGTCTTTGAGCACTGTTCCGCTATTTTCCCTGTGTCATCTGTTGAAGCGTCATCAATAACTATTATTTCCATTTTATCTTTTGGATAGGTTAGTTCAGTCATTCTTTGAAGTATTCTTCCAATAACTTTTTCCTCATTGAGTGCTGGGATTAGAATGGACACTGTGGGTTGATAAGCTATGTTTCCTGCAGTAACAGCCTTTTCACGCTTTTGATGGTTTTTGAGAACTGTCAACGTGAAGATATAATGTCGGATAAGGTAGGCTATCATTAGAGTCGCTAAAATTAGGAATAGTGTTTCCAAAATTTCAGTTATCAAATATCAGCCGCCGGCTTTTTGTTTTTTAGAGTTGGTTAATGCTGTTAAACTTATGGACCAGAATGAAACAATCCAGATGAGGTTTATGAAGGGACTTAAGATTATGTATAAAGTGTTGAAGGACTCTCCAAGATAGTAAGCAAGAGTGTAGGCAAACAATGAAAAGAGGTAATTCCAGAATAAACCAATAATATTACCAATTAACAGCATGAATATTTTCCTCGTTAATGTTCCATTTAAAGGAAAAGTTAGTGAGACAAAGAGGAAATTAAAAATTATAAGCATATAAACTGATTCGCTGCTGACGAAAGAAGAAGATAAAAGCATGTAGGAAGCGATTGCTTCTATGGAAAACCCGAAAAGTAAATGGTCAATCCTCCATTCATTTTCTTTCATTTTGATACTCACTTTTACCCTAACTTTCAGGAGCTAATTATAGAAGAACAATATAGAAGATATTTCTAGAAGAGTTTTAAAACTTTCGCATGAATCGTCATTTCCTAAAATTTACCGATGACAGCTGTTTTAAAGACAAAACTTCGTTTTAACATTTTTTCAGTTGCAATTCTGTGTGTTATCGATTTTTGTCGTTATCGGAATTGACAACGACATTATCTATTACTTCGCATAGAACTTGAAATACTTCCCCAGCCTTTAAATTATCTGTGTCTAAAATTAAATTGAAGGGCGTGAAATCTTCCCCTAAGCTAAAGCCGTAAAGTTTTTTGTAAATAGCCTTTGTCCGCTCCTCTTTGTTTCTCAACGCTTTTAAAGATTCTTCAATGCTTATTCCGTCTCTATTGGCTATTCTTTTTGCCCTTTTCTCTGGAGAAGCCTCTAACCATACCTTGAAGCCTTTTTTGAGAAGCCATGGCATGGTCCAGCTATCCAAGATTACATTTCCTTGCTGTGCCAACTCCAAAAATTTTCTGTCAACCGCTTCGTCAAATTTTGGGTCTTTACCTCTCTTTTCTAGAAAGCGCATTCCTTCCTCGCTTTCCCACCATCCACGTTCAAAGGGTTTGTAGCCTTCTTCTATGGCTAAGGCTTTTAATGCATCTCCGCCTGAACAATATTTGAGCCCATATTTTTCAGCAAGCTTTTTTGCTAAAGTGCTTTTTCCACTTCCAGCCATTCCACAGATGCAGAGAACTATTGAGTCTTTGATTTTCTTTTTTGCTTTTTCATCTCTAATCATCGATTTGCCTCAAAATTCAGTGTTTAAATGGTTCTTGCAGCATTTTTTAAAGCGTTCTTGAGGCAGTTGTGGCAAACATTTCCGCCGTGGAGGCGCCAAATCCTTCTTTTACTTCGGTTAAGTTTGCGTATTTCTGTTGTAGTGAGATGCGATATTCCAGCTATGGGTTGGCCGCAAATATAGCATGACGGTGTTGATGCCATTTCCTTTTTGTAGTGAACTCGGTTTCTGCCGCCTGGTAACGCTGATTTCAAGCGTTTTTTGCTTCTGGTACGTAAATGAGGTTGGGGCATTTTTTCATTTCCTATTCTATTGGCATTATGCCTAGTAAGCGGGATGAAAGCGTCCCAAAAAGGAAAGAGCAGATGAAATACCACCAGACCACGGGTATCCCTCCAATACCTGGAATATACGCCACAATATTAGGTCCATATATGGGTATTAGTATAAGCCACCAAACGAGGATGTAGCTGAAGGAGAGCCCAAACAAGACTAGCTGAGGCTTAAACATTTTTTTCTGCATATTGAGAATTTGTGGTTCCTTCTTTTTTAATTTTTCAAGGAGTTTGTTATCCTTTTTGCGCATTGCTTGAGTCATCTGGGCACGATATTCCGAAGTTTCTTTCTGCATTGTCCTATATTGTTTCCATCCGACAAATCGGCTTACTAAGAGGCGGTTAATCGAGGAGTTTAGAAATGAAATAGTTATGCAAATTAACATTATTACAATGGTAGCTGCCGGTGCATTCGGCGTCAAGAACCATTCGATAAAGTTCATTATCACTCCCTCTCCATCATTTTAGGATGTCCTTAGCCTCTTCTTCTTCCTTTGGCATTAATAACTATTTTTGTTGGTGTGCTTGTTAAAACTGCGAATGATTCAGTCATAAGCCTTGAAAATAATAATCCTTCTTTGGCCGTTCAGCCAAAAAAGAATGTATGTTTCTGATTTTAGGGGATAATTTGTGGTTTTCACTAGCCTCCGAATATTCGCCTAAAAGCTGGATACATTTCGGCTGCTCTTTCCTGCATTAACAGTTCATAATACTGATAAAGTATGCCAACAGAAAGCAGAATACCCATTCCTGAACCGAAAACTCCAAAGAAATCTGAAACGCCCGCAATCAGCGCCACAATTATTCCGCCAAGAACCGTAACGGTGGGAATATAACGTTTAAGAATCGATTCAACCGCTTTTCCAGATCGTCTATATCCAGGAATCTGCATACCAGCATCAACAAGCTGTTTAGCTACAGTTGACGGACCTAAGCCACCAACCTCGAGCCAAGTAAGCGAAAAAATAATACAAAAAACAATAAGAATTCCAATATAGCCGAAGGCTCTATCGGGGCTCGCAATGACATTTGCGAGGCTATGTGGCGCAGTCACATAATACACAAGACCTCCTATCGGTTCAACTTGCTGATTTGGGGCTGTTCCAGTCCAGTGGAATTGTCCTAGAAGGTTAAGCCAAAAGCTTGCACGGTCAGGGCTAGGTTGTCCGCTCATGTTCCAGAAGATTTGTGAGAATAAATACACATTAGCGAAAAGAGCGGATGCAAAAATTACCGGAAGATTAGATACGTATAGAAGTTTTATTGGATATCGGCTGCGGAAACCTTTGTAACCAGCGTAGGATAATGGCAACTCTACTCTTACTCCTTCCATGTAGATTATGATTAGAAAAGCAGCAATGGTAGCTATAAATCCCAGTAGAGATGGATATGCACCTCCTCCACCAAATATCCACCATGTTATCGGCTGGTTATTTGGAGGAGGTGCAAACACTAATGTGAGAGCTCCAACGAATAAACCGGTTCCGGGAGAGAAGCATTGCCAGAAAATTTGCTGTGCAACACCAGCCATGATGAAGAGGCTTATCCCGCTGCCGAATCCCCAACCCTTTTGAACAAGCTCATCCATTAGCATAATAATAATTCCGGCTGCCAAAAGCTGTAGGAAAATAAATATACCAGTTGTGCCTAACGAGGCGCCATACATTCCGCCGATTATGTATGCCAATGCTTGAACACCAGTTAGGATTATTGAGAAAACTTTGCTTGCTGTTGTGAACAAGCTTCTGTCCTCAGGCTTTGACATGTCGCAATCTATCATGGCAGAGCCAACCAAAAGCTGTAGTATCAGCCCCGCCGTAACTATTGGACCTATCCCAAGTTCCGTTAACTTGCCCCGACTAGAAGCAAAAATTATTGAAAGGGGAGCAAGTTGTTGGATTTGTGTAGTCGGTATACCTACGAGCCAAATCTCAGACATTACTAGGTAGATGATTAGCACAAGTGCTGTCCAAAAGATTTTCTCGTTAAAGCTGACTCGGCGTTCTGGGGCCTTAATTTCTGGAATAACCCTTGCAATGGGTTTGAACAGGCTTAAAAATCTACCAGCCATAGGTTAACATCTACGCTTCATGTTTTTGA
>Ga0315282_10006643_pt1 | contig 19264 bp, 18 predicted proteins | sample YL17G07_20_MG_FD_203693 | JGI IMG/M metagenome (GOLD analysis project Ga0315282, IMG submission 203693) | Sediment microbial communities from Yellowstone Lake, YNP, Wyoming, USA - YL17G07_20 | ecosystem: Environmental > Aquatic > Freshwater > Lake > Sediment | place: USA: Wyoming | collected... | reverse complement strand
CAAAAGTGAGCTGTTATCCCCATCGAAGAACTTGGTAATTTTCCGCATACGATAGAGGGCTTGGAAGGACAGTTCACCCCACAATTATTGATACGATTGCTAAAGAGCTTGAGGAAGAATTTGATAAGTCAATGCGGTAATGTTCCAATTTCACTTTATTTTTTAATAGAATTGTTATCCAATCACCACTGTTTATTTTATCCTTTTCCCAATTTGATTCAGGTTTTTCGATGCTAAAAATCAGGATTCCCCCGATTGTGCTTATATTCTGAACTTATAAAATAAAATTATGGATGTAATATATGTTTTAGCAATTTCTGTTTTACTTCAATTTACAGCAGCGTTTCTTGCTTTAAGGCTGATACAAATTACAAGAGGACGTATAGCCTGGATATTGATTGCGACAGCTATCTCCCTCATGGCCATCCGGCGCTCCATCACACTGATTCATTTAGTCTCTGGGGAAGTCCATCCACCTGACATGAAAGCAGAGGTGGTCGCACTTGTTACATCCGCACTATTAGTGATTGGAGTAGCATTGATTGCTCCCATCTTTCAGGTTATCAAACACTCTGAAACGACACTTCGTAAAATCAACCGAGATCTCAAAGTGCTCACTATGACAAATCAGGTTATAATCCGTGCCACCGAGGAAGCAGCATTACTAAAGGATGTCTGCCGGACTATTGCAGAAGTTGGAGGATATCGTCTTGTATGGGTTGGCTTTGCTGAACAGGACGAGGAAAAGACCGTGCGCCCCATAGCGTATGCGGGACACGAGGAAGGATATCTCGATACAGTGAACATAACATGGGCAGATACTGAAAGGGGTCGCGGTCCCACTGGCAAGGCTATTCTTACAGGCAAACCCTGTGTAGTAAAAGACATTCGTACTGATCCTGATTACGGGCACTATCGGGATGAAGCGGTCAAGCGCGGCTACGCATCACTGATTTCACTTCCCCTGATTGCTAACAATAAAACTCTTGGAGCTTTAAATATCTATGCTATGGAGACAGATGCCTTTGACATAGAAGAAGTAAATCTTCTGACTGAACTGGCAAATGATATGGCATTTGGTATTATGTCACTGTGCGCCCGATCCGATCAGAAGTTTATGAAAGAAGAATTAGACCTAAAGGCAAAACTTTTAGATATTACAACTGATTCCATCTTTCTCCATGACTTGGAGGGTAATTTTATTTACGTTAATGAAGCTGCTTATAAGACTCGTGGCTACACTAAAGATGAATTTTTGAAGATAAACCTGCGTGATCTTGATACTCCGGAATACGCCAAACATATCAAGCCTCGGATAAAAGAACTTACGGAAAAAGGCAAACTCATATTTGAATCAGCTCACTTCCGAAAGGATAAGTCTATAATGCCTATTGAAGTAAATGCATGCTTGATTGAACATGGCGGTAAGAAATGCATCCTTAGCGCTGCCCGTGACATAACTGAATACAAACGTGCAGAGTCAGCACTTCATAAGAGTGAAGAAGAACTCAAGAAAAAATTTAAGGAACTTGAGGAGTTTTACAATATGGCAGTTGGCAGGGAGCTGAGGATGATAGAGCTGAAGGAGGAGATAGAAAATTTGAGGGAAGAATTAGAGAGATATAAAAATCTATGAAATCTAAACTCGCTATTGCTGTCACCCTTTCAGGATGGGTTCTTCTTATATTCTTTCTCTTTTACGAGAATTTAGAACATGGACATCAAATGTTCAGATACATTTTTCAACCGCCTTATAAACACGAACTTATTCTTCACATGTCAATTATTATTCTACCTTTCATATCAACAGCCATAGGTTTTTTTATCAACGAAAGGAAAAAGCTCTTTGAGATTGTTAAGGGATCTGAGGAGAAATATCGTGACCTATATGAAAACGCCCCTGATGGGTATCATTCAATTGGCCCTGATGGAACGATTCTCGAAGTGAATAATACATGGCTCAAAATGCTTGGATATGAAAGAGATGAATTTACAGGAAAAATGAAACTAACAGACCTACTTACAGATGATGGCCTGAGAACCTTTCAGGATACCTTCTCTGATTTTAAGAAAAAAGGTTTTATAGAAAATGTTGAATATTATCTAAAAAGAAAGGATGGCATACTGTTGCCTGTTTTGATAAATGCTACAGCTATCTATGATGAAAAGGGGGATTTCCTGAAAAGCAGAAGCATTGTCAGGGACATCAGCGCAAGGATAAGCTATAGGAAAAAGCTCGAGCATTCAATAGAAGAATGGAGGGCAACATTTGATTCGATGCCCTATGGCGTCATGCTCATAGATCCAATTTTTAATATAATAAAAGCAAATGAATATATAGCCAGACTCTCAGGTTTTACAGTTAAAGACGTAATAGGACATAAATGTTATGAATTAATCCATGGTAGTGATAAGCCGATAGAATGCTGTCCATTGCTCAAGTCAAGTGAAGTCAGCGGCACAGAGACCTACGAGTATTATGAGGCAAGATTTAACAAATACTTTATGGGGCATCTAACACCTATCCTTGATAAAGAAGGCTTACCTCAAAGATATATAATTTCACTTATTGATATCACGGAGATTAAGGATAAGGAAGAAAGACTAATTCAGAGTCGTGATGCATTTTTAAATATGCTCAAGGATCTTGATGTTTCTCACAGAGAGCTACAAAAACTCCATGAGGGTCTTATCTATTCTTTTATCAATGCAATAGACACAAAAAGCCCATGGACAAAAGGACATTCAGTACGGGTCACAAATTATGCCCTGGCTATAGCTAAAGAGATGGGGCTAAAGGATAAGGAAATCGAAACCCTCAGGACAGCAGCTATCCTTCATGACATAGGAAAAATAGGAACCTATGATGTTATCCTTGATAAACCTGGAAAACTTACTGCTGAGGAATTTACCCTTGTAAAGATGCACCCTGTAAAAGGTGAGGAGATTCTTATGCCTATAAGGCAGCTACAAAACATTCTTCCAACAATCAGGGCACACCATGAAAGAATGGATGGGAAGGGTTATCCTGATGGGCTTAAAGGTGATGAGATACCTTTTCTGGCAAGAATTATATGTATTGCAGACTCATTTGACTCTATGACGTCTGAGCGGCCATACAGACCGACACCAGGCAAAGAATACGCTATATCAGAATTAAAAAGTTGTATTGGCACTCAGTTTGATCCTGAGGTGGCTGAGGCATTTCTAAGGGTTCTCGAGAATTTGCAGGTATAAGTTAGGGGTTCGGGCATTATGTTTGATGTTTAATCCTCAATTTTTCAAGATTGATATTATTCTTCATCAGCTTCTTTATATCCTTAGGCCTGAATGCACCCTTTTCTGTAATTATTGCTGTAACATATTTATAAGGAGTTACATCAAATGCAATATTTCTTACCTTTACACCATCCGGTGCTATCTGGCATTTGCCGAATATATGGGTAACTTCTTCAGGCCCTCTCTCTTCAATTGGTATGTAATCTCCGGAGGTGATAGAAAAATCTATACTGCTGAGAGGTGCGGCCACGTAAAAAGGTATTTTATGTTCCTTGCAGAGAACTGCTAATGAATAAGTTCCTATCTTGTTTGCTACGTCACCGTTTCGTGCTGTCCTGTCAGTTCCAACGATAACAAGGTCTATTTCCCCCATCTTCATAAGGGCACCAGCTGTGCTGTCAGTAATAAGGGTAACAGGTACTCCTTCCTGCATAAGCTCCCAGGCTGTTAGCCTTGCCCCCTGAAGCACAGGCCTTGTTTCATCCGCTATAACCTGAATCTTCTTGCCCTGTTCGACTGCAATGAATATTGGTGCTGTTGCTGTACCGTATCCGCCAGTCGCAAGTGCTCCTGCATTACAGTGGGTGAGGATTGTATCACCATCCTTAATAAATTCCGAACCCCATCTGCCGATTGCTTTATTAACCTCAATGTCCTCATCGAGAATCTTCTTTGCTTCCTCTATAAGGATTTCTTTTAATCTATCCACAGATTCTTCTCTTCTTCTTATTAAGACACTTCTTATCCTGTCTACAGCCCATTTTATATTTACTGCTGTAGGTCTTGTTAAGAGCATTTCATTAAAAATGGGTTCGAGGGCTTTCATGAATTCCTCAAAATTCCCTGCCCCTATATCCTGTGCTCCGAGGGCAATGCCCATTGACGCTGCAATACCTATGGCAGGCGCTCCCCGTATCCAGAGCTTTTTAATCCCCTCTGCGACTTTCTGATAATCTGTACATTCAATATATCTCACTTCAAGGGGCAGTCTGCTCTGGTCGAGCATGACTACCTTTCCATCAACCCATTCTATTGTCTTAACCATTTAAGTTTTTCCCTCTTTTATGGACAGGTTGTCCTGACAAATGATTTGAAGATCACTCAACTTACCTAAAATATTGATGTAACTACCCAAGATATAGTGAGACAGATCACCGCGACAACTGTTCCCCATGCTATATAGTTGTACATTTTAGAATTGGTGAACTCTCCCATAAGCTTCTTATTGTTTATCAGAAATATGGCAAACACAAGGACAAATGGTAACAATAGACCGTTAATAACTGCAGAGAGTACCATTAAAAAAACAAGTGGTGCACCTGGAATTAAAACAAGCAACGAAGCCAATGCTATTGTTAATGTATAAATCCACATAAACTGAGGTGCATCCTTAAAGGTTTTATTCACACCTCTTTCCCAGCCCATTGCCTCGCATATATAATATGCTGTTGCAAGGGGGACAATTATTGCGCCGAGTAATGAGGCATTCGCAAGAGAAATAGCGAATATCAGAGATGCGTAGTCTCCTGCAAGAGGCCTTAGCGCTAATGCAGCTTCTGAAGCCTCATTGATCCTGATTCCATAAGGGAACAAAAGTGTGCCACAGGTCACAATGATAAAAAAGCTTATAATGTCGGTTATGGAGCATCCGATGACTACATCCAGCCGTGAGGCTTTGTAATGTTCCTTTGTGATTCCCTTTTCTGCTATAGATGACTGGAGGTAGAACTGCATCCAGGGGGTAATCGTGGTTCCGATGATTGCTATGCTCATCATTATGTATTCAGAATTCCATTGTAATTTTGGGAGAAATGTTTGTTTTACTACGGTATTCCAGTCGGGTTTTGCCATGACTCCAGATATGATATACCCGACGAATATAATACAGGCATAGAGCAGTATGAACTCCACAACTCTATAGCTTCCTTTTGTGACAAGAATCCATATGGTGATAGCTCCCAGAGGTACCATTATGTATTTTGTAAATCCAAGAATTTCCATACTCGCAGCCAATCCAGCAAAGTTAGCCACAGTATTTCCGAAGTTTGCAATAAGGAGACCTAACATCATAAAGAATGTTGTCTTAACTCCATAGTTTTCACGAATGAGGTCGGAAAGCCCCTTACCAGTAATAACGCCCATGCGACCTACCATCTCCTGTATTACAACAAGTGCTATGGTTGTCGGTATCAATGTCCAGAGAAGGGAGTATCCAAAACGGGCGCCTGCTACAGAATAGGTAGTGATACCGCTCGCGTCATTGTCAATGTTCGCGGTAATTATACCCGGACCCATTACAGATAAAAATAATGCAATTTTTTTCCAAAAGCTCATACCTTTCTCCTCTTGCGTTTTGCCGCTGGTGGCAGTATCCTGTCTATAACATCATCAATAGCAACGATACCGAGCAAAAACCCTTCAGTGTCAACGACCGGAAGGGCAACAAGGTTATACTTTGATATAATCTCGGCAACCTCCATCTCATCGGTATCCGGGGTAACCGTCTTAAGTTTGGTTTCCATAATATCCGTAAGTCTGGCATCCGGATCAGCAAGAAGCAGATCTCTCAAAGAGACCGCTCCAATAAGCTTTTCATTGGCCTCTATAACATAAATGTAATAGACAGTTTCTACTTCCCCGGCATCTCTCCTGAATTTCATTATGGCATCCTTAACTTTGGTCTCCGGAAGATAGGCTATAAATTCATTTATCATTAATCCGCCTGCCGTATCCTCTTCATGACTGAGCAGTTCCTGTATATCCTCGGCCTCTTCTTTCTCAATACTTTCGAGTATCTCTTTTGCCTTATCCATAGGAAGGTCGCTCAGGACATCAGCAGCCTCGTCAGGCGGCATCTCCTCTATTATGTCAGCAGCCTTTTCTGTCTCCATTCCGGTTATTATTGCTGCCTGTACATCAGGCTGTAATTCTGAAAGGGCCCCTGCAGCAGTTTCAACATCAAGACCCTTGAAAAATGATGCGCCTTCTTTGTGTGAAACCTGACTTATAATCTCAGCAATGTCAGCTGGGTGAAGCTCTGATACCATCTGCCTCGGGACCGTGAGTGATATTTTTGTAAGCTTTGGTTCAAGCGGCTGGATGTAATTCCAGCTTATGAGATTATAAGGAAGGTGCTTTTTAAAGAGCTTCATCAGGTCCTCTCCGCCTCTTTCAACCCCGAGCCGTCGCATAATCCCCCTTGCTCCTACATCAACCGCAATGAGAACCGCCTCTGAATTATAGCCCTGGAGTTTAACATCATTCACCCTTACGACCTTTGCGCCGTTTGCATCAACGATCTGTTTATCGAGAATATCCCTGACTAATATGAGGTCTTTTTCGTTAAGCTCATAAGGCTGAAGGGTTTCACCGTAAACATTTGCAGAGATTATCCTCTTGTTGAATATGTTCAGGTCAGTCCAGGGGAGCTTGAAAATCTTATTTTTCTTCTCTATTATCAGGGCAGAGACCTTCGGGAGTGGTTCACCTTTAACAATTACAAGGTCCTTTAACTTTCCTATCTCCTCACCTTTTGGGTCGAGTACAGGCTTTTTCAGTATCTCACTTACAAAGAGTTCACCAAAAAAAGGCATCTCTTGCCTCCATTATTTATAATTTAGATAGCGCAGGCAGAACATAGCATTTGAGCGGCTTTTTTTCGCTGATAAGCGAAAATGCTATGTATTGACTACCTGTATGCAAGTAGAAGTATAGCTTACAGGTTTTTATTTCGGCAATATGAAAATTAAGCTTAATGTTGCATAAAATTACAACTGCTGACAGTGCAGATGTGTCGAAAAGCCTTTACCGGCGATTCTTTGAAGTATTGGCTAACCGTTTTCAAATAAGATTGTATTGCATTTAAAATAGTAATATAATTTTATCTATAACCTAATGGAGGTATAAAATGGACTTAAATTCGGAAATTGAGAAATTAGCTTATGAACTTTACGAAAAAAACGGAAGGATTGTAAGAATTACTTACTTGATTTTCTGTTCAATAGCAATGAGCAAAGAAAAAATCTTCTGAGAGATAGGTTCAATCTTTGCTAATTCTTTCTCGGCAGTGGAAATATCGCCAGAGTGTTTTAACTGCACGACTTTCTTGATAATCGAGTGCAGTTCAACATGTACCTTCTCAAGTTCTTGCATCTCTGGCATTGTGCCATATCCGGCCAAGCCGTCAGAGTATAACCATTTACCCAAGTCGCAGTCTTTGTGAGAAACTGCCTGTTCCTCAGTCATACTTTCCTTTCCATCAAGAAAGGATCTGAGGCCGGATTTCCAGGCTATATGCATAACCCTTGCCACAGCAAAATCAAACTTTCCCATTTTTACCTCCTCATCTCAATAGTTATAATACCTGTTACATACAATGATGTATTAACTAAAAAGCCTCGGACATCAAACTTAAGACCATATCTAAATTTAACATCCATTACCCAGGAGGCTCTCCTGCCATACCTCTTATAATATCTTTTTTACCAACGATGCCGATTAATTTCCCTTCCTTTAAAACAGGAAGAAGATGTATCTTTTTCTGTGTCATTATTGTGGCAATATCCTCCACTGATGTCTCGTCATTAACAGTAATTACATCCCTTGTACAAATGTCGCCCACAGTATATGCAGCCATCTTTTTGATCTCAACCTCCAGTTTGGTTGTGCCGAGGGGTATAAAGGCATCAAACAGTCTTAATATGGTAGGGATATGGAGTCTGCTGTTTTTGCTGATAAGGTCATTCTCCGTAACAATGCCCGTTAAATTTCCATTATCATCAACCATAGGAGTACCGTTGATTTGATGTCTCATAAGCAGCCGTGCCAGATCTTCTATGGAAGTAGTTGGTTTAACTGTTATTACATCCCTGGTCATTATATCCTTTGCCTTAAGCATTGCACCTCCTTTTTCCAGAACTGAAAGGAAAACATTTTACTTAAGAATCTTAAAGTCTTTATACCTCAGTTTGTCATGATTGTCAATTTAAATTTTTTTATTGTAAATCCAGTTTCACAAGGGAAACGGGGTTTGTATTTATATCCAGCACCTTAACCCCGAAATGAAGATGAGGACCGGTTGACCTTCCTGATGAGCCCACAAATCCGATAATATCACCTTTTAAAATAATATCTTCAGGTTTGACATTAAACTTCGACAGATGCATATAAACGGTATATATTCCCTGTCCGTGGTCGAGGATAATTGTATTGCCACCGAAGAACAACTCTTCGGCTAAAACTACTCTGCCGCTGTTTGATGCCTTTACTTCTTCGCCTTCTTGCCCCTTTAAGTCCACACCTCTGTGTATACTTATCATTTTCTGGTTGATTATCCGTTTTGTGCCAAATATGGTTGATATATCATTTTCAATGGGTAATATAAAATTTCCTTCCCAGAGTCTCTCAGATACTATCTGGCATATTGACTTTAATCTTTTATCCTCTCTTTTTGCCCTCACCAGATCATCAGGGCTTAAGAATACTTTGTCTTTAGCTAAAGTGAGCCTCAGTACAGGGAAACTGGTATGTTTTACAATTAAACTTAAATTCTTTTTCTTACCCTCTATTCTCAGCTTAATGGTATAGTTTCCCGGTTTTGCTTCAATCCCGACTGCTCCGATAGCAATAAAACAACCTTCCCCGCATCTACTAAAATAAATCTTCTTTTTGGCCAATGAAGCAGTAGGTAAGCGTGAGGTTTTTGCACCGGTTACCTTAATTGTAAAAGCTTCTCCGGGGCTGATTTCATCAGGTACAACCTCTATCTGAAAGGCATCGGCAGAGGCATATATGGAAAATATAAAAATTGCTGAGATACAAAAAAATAAAATAGTACCATATCTCATAATAGGGTTAGGTTAAGAGAAACTCTAACAATGCCTTCTGGGTATGAAGTCTGTTTTCTGCCTGGTCAAAAACAACACTCCGCGGGCCATCTATAACTTCATCGGTTATCTCTTCTCCCCTGTGAGCAGGCATACAGTGGAGCACTATCGCATCCTTCTTTGCATATGAGAGGAGTTTATTATTTAGCTGATAGTTCTTGAACTTTCGTTTTTTCTTCGCTGCTTCCTTCTCCTGCCCCATGCTGACCCAGACATCTGTGTAAACTACATCTGCACTGTAAGCAGCCTCTTTGGGGTCTTTCAGGATGGTGATCTCGCTGTTTGCAGAGTCCCTCGCTTTCTCAAGGACTTCAGGGTCCGGCTCACAGCCTTTAGGACATGCAATCACAAGGTTCATCCCCATTAAAGAGGCAGCATCTATCAATGAATTCGCAACATTATTGCCATCACCTATATAAGCAAGTCTGATACCTTTAAGCCGCCCTTTTTTTTCGAGAATGGTCATCATATCTCCGAGTGTCTGGCAGGGGTGATGCAGGTTACTCAGTCCATTGATTACAGAGATCAAGGAATGAGACGCGAACTCTATGAGGGTGTTATGGCTGAAGGTCCTGATAACTACCGCATTTAGATATCGCGACAGCACTTTTGCAGTATCATGAATAGTTTCCCCCCTTCCAATCTGTATCTCCTTTGGATTCATATAGATGGCCTGTGCGCCGAGCTGGTAAATGCCTACTTCTAATGAGACCCTCGTTCTTGTCGACGCCTTTTCAAACAGAAGGCCTATGCTTTTCCCAATTAAAGGGCATTTATTTGCATCCTTACCTGATTTAAGTTCTATTGCCCTTTTAAGAAGAAGTGCTATCTCTTCTGAGGATAAATCCCGTAAAGTTAAAAAATCCCTTTTCATAGTGAAATCTTCCTTAAAACTTCATCGAGGACATCAATAAGACGGTCGATATCCTTCTGCTGTACTATCAAAGACGGTATAAAGCGCAATACATTCCCTGCCGCACAGTTTATAAGCACTCCCTTTTCAAGACATGCCCTCACTATCGGATCACCATCTCTTGTCATTTCCATACCTAATAAAAGCCCCTTACCCCTTATTTCTATAATCAGACTTGGGAATTCTTCCATAAGTTGTTCGAGTTTTCCCCTGAAGTATTTACTCATTCTGTTACACTGATCAAGGATAAAACCGTCTTCAAGGAGTGTCTCAATTGTTGCTACAGCAGCAGCGCAGACAAGTGGGTTACCACCAAATGTTGAAGCATGATTACCGGGCTGAAATGCAGAAGCGACTTTATCTGTAGCAAGCATTGCGCCAATGGGTACACCTCCACCGAGGCCCTTTGCTAAAGTCATAATGTCCGGCGTGATGCCAAAATGCTCATATGCAAAAAGCTTCCCTGTCCTGCCCATCCCTGTCTGGACCTCATCAAGTATAAGAAGTATATTATGTTCATTACAGAGATCTCTTACATTTTTAAGATAATTCCGGTCTGGCAGTTTAACCCCGCCTTCTCCCTGTATGGGTTCTAACATGACCGCGCATGTATCCTTTGTTATCGTCTTGCTCATTGCATTAATATCATTGAATGGAACATATTTGAACCCTGGGACCAAGGGTTCAAAACCCTTCTGAAATTTTTCCTGTCCAGTTGCAGTTAGTGTCGCAAGTGTCCTTCCATGGAAAGAATTCTTTGCTGTTATTATCTCAAAACGTTTGGGACTTATCTGCTCCTTAGAATATTTGCGGGCGAGTTTTATTGCTGCCTCATTTGCCTCAGCCCCTGAGTTACAAAAAAAGACCTTGTCTGCAAAGGAATGCTCTACAAGCAGTTTTGCAAGTTTTATCTGCGGCTCAATGTAGTAATAATTTGAGACATGCAACAACCTCTGTGCCTGCTTCTGTATCGCAACCACGACCCGCGGGTGGCAGTGGCCAAGAATATTTACTGCAACACCGCCAACAAAATCGAGGTACTCTTTGCCGTCAGAACTCCACACCTTCATACCCCGTCCCTTTCTCAGGACAACAGGGAACCTATTATAGGTATTCATGATATAGCGGCTTGATTCATCGAAGAATTTCTTCATTTCCATAAGGTGATAATAACGGAAAATACAGCGAAAAATCAAACAGAGAGGGATAAAGTGAGCAGGAAGTATTAAACCCACATTTACGAAAAAAAACCAGTTATATATACTATTAGTAATTAAATAAATATATTGGACAGAAAATGAACTTAAAAAAAATTCCTATAAAGGACATAAAATTTGTCCTACTCGATATGGACGGCACACTCCTGGACAAATATTTTGATGATTACTTCTGGGAACATCTTGTACCTGAAAAGTATGCTGAGAAACATAATATTACTTTCGGCAGTGCAAAAGAGGAACTCATGAAAAAATATAAGGTCCACGAGGGCACCTTAAACTGGACAGACCTTGACTTCTGGTCTAAAGAGCTCGAACTTGATATTCCTGCCTTAAAAGAACAGATAAAGCACTTTATAGAGGTTCACCCTCATGCAGAGGATTTCTTAAAGATGTTGAAAAAACAGGAAAAGAAGGTCTTTCTCGTTACAAATGCCCACTACAAGGCAATTGACCTGAAACTTAAAAAGACCCGTATAGGAAAGTATTTTGACTCTGTGCTTTCTTCATTTGATGCCGGTTATCCCAAAGAAAGCCTTAAGTTCTGGGAAGAGGCAGAAAAGCGTCTTGGATTTGATAAAGACAGGACACTTTTTATTGATGATACAGAAGAAATTCTAAAAACAGCAAAAAAATATGGGATCAAATATATCCTCTATAAGGCGAGGGCTAATTCAAAGGTTAAGCCGAAGAAGTCAAATGAATTTTTGCATATCGTTGATTTTAATGAATTGGCATGAAATCCTCTGAATTATTTGTTAAATGTCTTGAGGCTGAAGGCGTTAAATATATCTTCGGTCTCCCCGGCGAAGAAAACATCGACCTTCTCAATGCATTATCTGAATCTAAAATAAAATTTATAACAACCCATGATGAACGCTGGGCAGCATTTATGGCTAATGCTTATGGAAGGCTTTCAGGCAAGCCTGGTGTTTGCCTCTCAACATTAGGCCCGGGCGCGACAAACCTTATAACAGGTGTTGCAGACGCTCTACTCGATTTCTCCCCTATGATTGCAATCACTGCCCAGGTAGGACTTTCGAAAATATACAAGGAATCGCACCAGCACATTGATATCCTGTCTGTTTATAAACCAATTACGAAGTGGAATTCAAGGATAGAAAGTCCTGAAACAATACCAGAGATTATAAGAAAGGCATTTAAGGCAGCATCTATTGAGAAGCCTGGCCCTACACATATCGAATTCCCTGAAGATGTTGCATCAGTCGAGGTAGAAGGTTCTCCCTTATTGCATGAATCAATCAGGTATCCTGAACCTGTAGAGGACACCCTTTCAAAAGCAGTTTCTATGATAAGGGATGCAAAGATGCCTTTTGTCCTTGCCGGCAATGGTGTGATAAGAGGAAAAGCGGTAAAGGAACTAAAGGATTTTATATCCAGAACAAAGATCGGAGTTACAACTACATTCATGGGTACAGGTGTTTTATCGGCTGATGATGAGTGTTTTATTTCAACAGTTGGTCTTCAGTCAAAGGACTATATATCATGCGGTTTTGACAGGGCCGACCTGATTATAGCCGTAGGTTACGATCCTGTTGAGTTCAGCCCCCATTACTGGAACCCGGACGGCAGAAAGAATATCATCCACATTGATTTTACACCCTCTGAGGTAGATTCCCATTACTCAGCGTTTGAACTCTTAGGAGACATTAAAACTACACTTTCAATAATCACAGAGAGAATAGGATTTGAAAAAGATACGTCATATTATCATAAACTAAAACTGTATGCTGAGCATGCATTACACTTTTCAACAACTGGATTCCCGCTAAAGCCTCTCAGGATAGTCAATGACATCAGAAAGGTTCTTCGGAAAAGTGATATCCTGATAAGCGATGTGGGAGCTCATAAGATATGGATTGCAAGGTTTTATCCTGCCTATGAAGAAAACACGGTTATCATCTCGAATGGTTTAGCCTCAATGGGCTTTGCAATACCGGCAGCCATATCAGCAAAACTTTTATACCCGGAAAAGAATGTAATTGCAGGAGTTGGTGACGGAGGCTTTCTCATGTCGATGTGTGAGATCAATACAGCCATCAGGCTCGGTCTTAATTTCGTATGTCTGATATTCAATGACGGAGGATACGGCCTTATCGAATGGAAGGAACGGATGAGATATAAAAGAGATTTCTTTGTGAAATTCAATAATCCTGACTTTGTAAAACTTGCTGAATCATTCGGTGCCAAAGGTTACAGGGTTACCTCGGAAGATGAGCTGCTGCCCATCTTAAACGATGCCCTTATTCAAAATGTCCCTGCCATTATAGACTGCCCGGTGGATTACTCTGAAAACTACAGGCTTTCAGAAAAGCTTGGCAGGCTTATCTGTCCGACGTAATATTCATCTCCCCTCTTTTCCAAAGAGGGGATTTTCATTATTGTTTATCTTCAAACAAATAGCTTAAAATATAAGCTTATGAATATTGTATGCCTTACAGAACTTACAAAAGAACCTAAGATAGCATACTTCTCAATGGAGATAGGCATACAGAATGACATCCCCACATACAGCGGTGGCCTCGGTGTCCTCGCTGGAGATACTATCAGAACGAGTGCTGACCTTAAACTTCCGATGGTTGCTGTTACCCTTATAATCAAAAAGGGATATTTCAAACAGGAACTGGATGAACTTGGAAATCAGACAGAGCAACCTGTTTCTTGGGACCCATCTAAATATATGACCTTACTCCCTGCAATGATCACTGTCCAGATTGAGGGAAGAGATGTCATGGTTCAGGCATGGCAATACAATGTTGAAAGTCTGACACGCGGTTGTGTACCGGTCTTTTTCCTTGATACAGATATTGAAGGAAACACTCCCGAGGACAGAGAGATTACCTCTTATCTCTACGGCGGTGACCTTGCATACAGGCTGAAGCAGGAGATAGTCCTCGGTATCGGCGGTGTGAGGATGCTCCATGAGCTTGGTTTCGAAATTAAAAAACATCACATGAACGAAGGGCATTCGAGCCTGCTTACCATTGAGCTTCTCAACAGATTTAAACGGCCTATAGAAGATGTCTGGGATGAAAAGCTTGTATGGGATATAGACAAGATAAAAGACCTTTGCGTATTCACAACTCATACACCTGTTGACGCAGGTCATGATAAGTTCCCGTATGACCTTGTCTGCAGGATTTTAGGAGAGCCCATACCCTTAAATGTCTTAAGAGAGCTCGGTGGCCGGGATAATCTTAATATGACCCGCCTCGGACTTAACCTGAGTGAATTTATCAATGGAGTTGCTAAGAAGCACAGTGAGGTCTCACGTAAAATGTTCCCTGGATATGAAATCAGCGCCATCACAAATGGCGTACATTCATTTACATGGACATGTGACGATTTTAAAAAGCTGTATGACACGTATCTTCCCGGCTGGGCTAATGAACCGGAATTATTTGTTAGGGTTGGCCGCATCCCTGACGAAGAAATCTGGAAGGCGCATATGGATGCAAAAAAGACCCTTTTAGATTATGTCAAAGAAGATACAGGCGTTGAGATGAGCCCTGATATCCTTACAATAGGATTTGCAAGAAGGGCAACTGCATATAAGAGGGCTGACCTTATATTTACTGATATTGCGAGACTTGAAAGGATAGGGCAAGGAAAACTTCAGATTATATATGGTGGGAAGGCACATCCAAAGGACGATTCAGGCAAAAGGCTGATTGAGAAGATATTCTCTACCAAAGAGCGTCTTAAGGATAAGATTAAAATGGCTTATATAAAAAATTACGAAATGGATACTGCACTCAAGATGGTCTCCGGTGTTGACGTATGGCTTAACACCCCCTTAAGGCCCAGAGAAGCTTCAGGTACAAGCGGCATGAAGGCGGCACACAACGGGGTAATAAATTTCAGCGTGCTTGACGGATGGTGGATAGAAGGCCATATAGAGGGGTTCACTGGCTGGTCTATTGGCCCGAGTCCTACAGAGACAATGCTGATTGATAATATGGATACAAAGGATGCTGATGACCTTTACAATAAACTTGAATATACAATCATCCCACTTTTTTATAATGACAGACATGGCTGGATAAGGATGATGCAAAACGCTATAGGTAAAAATGCCTACTATTTCAACAGTCACCGTATGATGCGCCGCTATGTTACAGACGCGTATATAAGATAAATAATCTCGAAATTCTAATATCTAAATCCTAAATAAAACCAAATTGTGATTTTGTTGTCATTCCGACTTGTTCGGAATCTTTCTTCTTATTTTCCCTTATTTCGTTTAATAAAAAAGATTCCAGACAAGCTGGAATGACAAAATTGGTAGCCTTATTCCTTCACTCTCCTGACATCTGCGCCGAGCCTCAGGAGTTTTTCTTCCATCTTCTCGTATCCTCTGTCGAGATGGTAAAGCCTGTGTATAGTCGTCTCACCCTTTGCTGCAAGGGCTGCTACAACAAGTGATGCACTTGCCCTTAAATCAGTCGCCATTAGAGGTGCGCCCTTAAGTTTTGATATGCCTTTCACTGTAGCAGTTCCGCCTTCTACTATAATGTCAGCCCCCATCCTTCTGAGCTCTGCAACATGCATAAACCTGTTTTCAAAGATCATTTCTTTGATTATGCTTGTACCGTCGGCTATGCTCATAAGGGCCATAAACTGTGCCTGCATGTCTGTTGGAAAACCAGGATATGGCTTTGTCTTTACATTCGCAGCCTTTGGTCTGTGAGGGCCAAGTACACGGATGCCGTCCTGAACATGCTCAAATACAAGACCAACCTCCTTGAGTTTCATTACCGAGGCGTCAAGATGTTCCAGCCTGCACCCTTTAATAACAATATCGCCACCTGTAATACCCGCAATCGTCATAAAGGTTCCTGCCTCAATCCTGTCAGGGATTATTGAATAGTGCACAGGTTTTAATTCATCTACCCCCTCTATCTCAATAACGCTCTCTCCTGCACCTTTTATTTTTGCACCCATAGAGATAAGGGCATTTGCAAGATCAACTACCTCAGGCTCCCTCGCAGCATTCTCCAATAACGTTCTGCCTTTTGCAAGTGATGCAGCCATCATAAGGTTTTCAGTCCCTGTAACAGTCGGCATATCGAAATAAATAGATGCTCCTTTAAGTCTCTTCGTCTTTGCGATAACATAGCCTGATTCAAGTTTTATATCTGCACCCATCTTTTCAAGACCCATGAGATGCAGATTTATCGGCCTTGCACCAATGGCGCATCCTCCGGGCAAAGATACCTTTGCCCTCCCGAACTTAGCAAGTAATGGTCCGAGGACAAGGATAGATGCACGCATTGTCCTTACAAGATCATATGGAGCCTCAAATATTTTAATTTTTTCAGTGTTAATGATTGCCTTCCTGTCTTCGTAATGAAAACCTGCACCAAGATTTGCAAGGAGCCGTCCCATAGTCATAATATCTTTCAGATTCGGAACTTTGCTTATGGTGCAATATCCTGAAGACAGGAGGGATGCAACCATTATAGGAAGGGCTGCATTTTTTGCCCCGCTTATATCAACCTCGCCTTTGAGTCTCTTACCACCGCGAATTATAAGTTTGTCCAAATTTATACCTCTGAAATTTTAGTAATTATAGTCTATCATTCTATATGTTATTTTTTACCCTTACTGAAAGATATGACAGGAGTCGTTTAATCCCTTTTCCTGTAACTGCTGCTATAGCAAAAAAATCTATGTTATTAATCTTACAGTATTGTTTAAGTCTGTCAAGCTTCTTTCCGTCAGCTATGTCCAGCTTTGTAGCGATAACAGCCTGTTGTTTGTCTATGAGTGCAGAGCTGTATAATTCAAGCTCTCTATTTACCTTCTTGAAATTATCTACCGGATCCATCTCGGTCATCACTGATACGTCTATTAAATGTAGAAGCATTGACGTACGCTCAACATGCCTTAGAAACTGAAAGCCAAGCCCAACACCTTTGTGAGCGCCTTCGATAAGTCCTGGTATATCTGCAACAACAAAGCTTCTATACTTTTCAAGTTTTACAACTCCGAGCATTGGTATGAGTGTTGTAAATGGATAATCCGCAATCTTTGGCCTTGCAGAAGATATTACAGATAAAAGGGTTGATTTCCCGGCATTTGGAAGTCCAATTAACCCGACGTCTGCAAGGAGTTTTAATTCGAGTACCAGCCATCTCTCCTCACCTTTCTCACCCGGCTGGGCAAACCTTGGGGCTTGTCTTGTCGGTGTTGCAAAATGCGCATTGCCAAGCCCTCCCCTTCCGCCTTTTACAACTACAGCCTCCATCCCTTTTCCGTCAAGGTCAATTAGAGTGTCTTTTGTATCAGCATCTTTTATTACAGTCCCAACAGGTACAGGGATAACAAGGTCTTTGCCATTTTTACCGTGCATCTTCTTGCCCATGCCGTGCTGCCCTTTTTCTGCTTTATATTCACGTTGATATCTCAGGTCAAGGAGTGTATTCAACTCATCAGTCGCGTTAAATATAATATGCCCCCCTCTTCCACCATCTCCCCCGTTAGGTCCACCTCTGGGGACATATTTCTCTCTTCTGAAGCTGACACAACCTCTGCCACCATCCCCAGCCTTTACGTTTATCTTCACATAGTCAACAAATCGCATGATGACATTATATTTTAACGGGCAGTATTTTTACATCTAATTCTCATTGACTTAAATTTCAGCAATTTTGAACCTTGTCCCGCATTTTGTGTAAAATGTTTCAACTGATACGGTTCTCTCCGCACCAGTTGCAGAGTAAATAATCCTCTTGGTTCTTGCGTCTCCGACCAATTCCAGCGACCAGCATTCATCAATAATGCCGATGTAGTTTACCCCGTAAGAAACAGTAGAATATTATCGACTTCACCTACAAGGTGCTAAAAACAGATGATGAAGAAAATTAGCGATTACGAAAAGAAATGAACGATGGCCTTAACCAGCGCTGGCAACCACCAAAGCCAAAACCAAACTAGGTTTAATCCGCGTCTGGGTTGAAGGCGGTGTTAGGCATTCTCTATTATTAACATCTTCTTACCTTCAATGACTCGTAAACATTGTAAATTCGGATCGCTATTGCCGCGCCCGATTTCCTGCGAATTCTTCTCAATGTCGCTTGTACAGGATTAGGGTAAAGATGAGCGTATTTTTCTTTGAAAGTTGGATCTGCTTTTTCTCTTTGTTTTAATTCCTTAAGCCGCCCGGGCCATTCTTCATGAAATTTATGTAATTCCTTTTTTATCCAAAAGAAATCTTTGCGGAGATCGTCGGGGAGATGATCATCATCAATTTCCCGCAAAAAACTTTGCCAAATAAGGAGTAATCGTGAACGAACATCTCCTTCCTCTGTAGCAAGAATATAGACTGCTCTTTTAAATATGTCATATTCCCGCCAGTATTGTCCGCCTATTATTTTAAATAATTCTCTGGGAATATCTGGATCATTTACATATCCTCTTCTTCTGAACCAATCAACTAAAACTTCCTTACTTATATTATCATCAAGAGGTGAAGAGGAAAGCCGCACGATTGAAAAGTCCTCACATGCGGAAATTCGCTCTACTTCATTTAATACTGCAGATGCTATGCCCTTGCGGCGACTGGAACGTGGAACAAAAATTTCATACACGACCATCTGGCTAAGTTCCGGCCAGCGGTCAAGAGATACGAAGGCAATTTCTTTGCTTAGAGACAAAGCCTTATAATGTTTTGTTTTCTTGCTCCGAGAGCTTTGCTCCGCGCGTTTCTTAAGCTCAGGAATATCGAAATCGTTGGGACTCTTCGTTTGCACCAAAGTAATTTTCATTGCTTTTAATTGTATTTATTCACTGCCTAACGCCTGGTCAAACAAAACATGGGGGTCATGAACAAAACATGGGGGTCAAGTCTTTCATTTTGATGTCTTCTTATTATCTTCATTTACCAGCCTGCTTATTGTTGAATAATGAAGTCCAAGATAATCGGCAACTTCCTTTTGGCTGTATCC
>Ga0315282_10006642_pt1 | contig 19269 bp, 19 predicted proteins | sample YL17G07_20_MG_FD_203693 | JGI IMG/M metagenome (GOLD analysis project Ga0315282, IMG submission 203693) | Sediment microbial communities from Yellowstone Lake, YNP, Wyoming, USA - YL17G07_20 | ecosystem: Environmental > Aquatic > Freshwater > Lake > Sediment | place: USA: Wyoming | collected... | reverse complement strand
CATCGAGGAAAAATGGCCCGAGGCTCTCGTGAAAGAGAAGGTGCAGGAAGAGAGGCATCTGCCGCCTTTGCCGAACGCGGCGAACTGTCAGCGAATCGTCACACGATATTCGCCGAACCCAGACTGCGTGTTACACTTGGGCTCTGCCAGGGCTATAGTGTTGAGCCACGAGTACGCGCGCATGTACAATGGTACTTTCATACTGCGCTTCGAAGACACTGATCCTAAGCTGAAAAGGCCTGTCTTGGAGTTCTACGACTGCATTAGAGAGGACTTGGCTTGGCTTGAATGCAAGCCGGATGAGGAGTACATCCAGAGCGACCGAATACCGACATATTATGAGTATGCCGAAAAGTTGCTCAACGGCGGTAACGCTTATGTCTGCACGTGTCAACCTGAGGAGTTTCGGAGGAGAATTCTGGCTCAAGAACCTTGCGAATGCCGCGATCTGTCCAAGGAAGAGCATCTTGGAAGGTGGCGGCGCATGCTTGAAGGAGGATACAGGGAAGGCGAAGCCGTCGTCCGCGTCAAAACGGACTTGAACCACCCCAACCCTGCGGTGCGCGATTGGCCTGCACTCCGCGTTCTTGACACTGAAAAGTATCCTCACCCGAGAGTAGGAAGCAGGTATCGCGTGTGGCCGTTGTACAACCTCGCTGCAGGGGTTGACGACCACTTTATGGGAATAACTCACATTATCCGAGGGAAAGAACACCTCACGAACCAGGTTCGCCAGGAGTACATGTACCGGCACCTGGGCTGGAAGTATCCTGAGACAATACACTACGGCAGGCTGAAGATCACTGGGGCTTCCTTGAGCAAATCAAAAATCGTTCAAGGAATGAGGGAGGGGCTTTACAAGGACTGGGATGATCCGCGCTTGGCGACTTTTGCGGCGTTGCGGAGGCGTGGAATAAGCCCTGAAGCGATTAGACGGCTGATGATTGACATTGGACCCAAGACTTCAGACGTTATACTGAGCTGGGAAAACCTGTACGCGCACAACCGCAAGATACTGGATCCAGTCGCTGACAGATACTTCTTTGTGCAAGACCCGATAGAGCTAAGCGTGAAGCACGTTCCCAAAGAATTCGTTGCAAGACTTCATCTGCATCCTGATAACGCTGAAAGAGGCTTCAGAGAACACACGATAGTACCCAGAGGAAACGATGACAGTGCGGCTTTCTGGGTTTCAAGAAAAGATGTGGACTCTTCCAAGGTTGGGACGGTGCTTCGCCTCATGGAATTGTTCAACGTGAAAATCGTGAGTGCGAGCGTCTACGCCGCTGAGGCCTCTTTCGAAGGTGAGTCCTACGAGCAGGCAAGAGATATTAAGGCGCAACTGATTCACTGGGTTCCAGTGGGCGAGGACATGCCCTGCCAAGTTGTGATGCCAGATGCAACGCTGGCGGAAGGCATCGCAGAGGGTCTTTGTAAACGGTTGAAGAAGGACGATGTGATACAGTTCGAACGGTTTGGCTTCGTGAGGATAGACAAAGTCGACGACAAGTTGACGGCCTACTACGCCCAAAAGTGACGGAGGAGAAAGATATGCGGCAGCAGGAGAAGATAATCATTTGGCCAGCTTACTTCGATTCAACCAAAACAAGAAATGACGGAAGAAGAGTGCCGAAGAACCTGGCCGTGCCTTCCCCAAGAATCGGGGAGGTGAAGGAGGCCGCGGAGAAGCTCGGTTTACCCCATGAGCTTGTTGCCGACGTTGGCTATTCCAAGACGCCGTGGCTGAAAACCGGCATGATTCTCGTGAAGAAAAAAGGTTCAAAAGGCCAGATAGTCCTTCTCATCGCTAGACAGCTTCTGAAAATGCGCAGCACGCCTGTTTTGAAGTGACGTCTAGGTTTTTCCTTCTCCCGTGAGGACTGCGTTCAATATCCCGTGTTGTCCGGGGCGTGAAGTGATGCGTGCCTGGCCCAAAGGTGTCTCAACTACTGCTCCCTTCGTTATTACGCCTCTGCGGTCGTAGTCGATGTTTGCAGGGTTTTTTATGACTCGCACGACCTCGGTTTTCTCTGTCTTTCCAGTCTTAGGGTCGGTTACACACACCTGTTTCTCGCTCAATATCTTGAGCTTGAGGTTTCCTCCTCTTCCTCTCGCAAACTTGCGTTTCTGTTCTCCCATTAGGGTTTCCGCTGGAAAAGTGCCTTGCTCGTACTTCCTCTTCTTTCTGTAGCCTTTTTTTCTGGCTCCAGACCGGGTTTTTTTGCGCTGGTCTCCGTGCCAAACGGACATAGTTTTCTCCCCTGATGCTAAATTTGGTGTTCACTATCACCATTTGTTCAAATATAAACCTATCCGTCTTCATTTCGAGGATTCTCTACTTTTGGAAAATTCTCAAAGACATGCTTCAACTCTCTCTTCATCGATGCCGTGTCCTGACTTAGACCGAAATAATCCGCAAAGTATTCAGTCGTCCTGAGGACCGTCGAACGTCCGTTTCTTTCGCTGGCAATCAACCCCATATCCTTCAGCTCCTTGACGTGCCCGTAAGCATGATGGCCGCGCACGTCGACAACTCTTTTCTGTGCCACGGGTTGCCGATAGGCTATGTAAGAAAGCGTCTTCAAGGGACCGACGGAAAGCAGCGGTCTGTTGACGAATTTCTTGACGTGAGGCGTGAAATCGCTTTTTAACTGCATGACAAATCTTTCATCCTTCAGTTCTATGATTTCGAGGGCCGTGTTCCTGTTCAAGTACTCTTGAACCAGTTTTTCCACGGTTTTTCTGGTTCGAGCTTTTGACCGTGTCTTCAGAACGGAGCACAGCTCGTTCATGTCTAATGGGTGTCCCGCAACGTACAATGCGGCTTCAACGAGTACCAAGTCATTCTGCGGTTTGCCTCTGTTTTCCTCTTGAACAACGTCCACGTGAAGATTTACTGCCTGTTTCTCAGCTTTTTGCAAGTGTTAACTCTCCAACTGTGATGTATATCTCTTCTGTCTCTTCGTTCTGCCACAGGTTTATCTTCTCCTCTTGGGCCAAGAAGAGAAGCAGGATAAACGTGCGGATAGCCTCCAGCCGACCAACTCCGCTTACTAGGGTTGAGAGCTCTATCAAACCTGCGCCTTTCACTCTGTCTGAAAGAGATGCGTAGAGCTTTTCCATCTGGAGTTCAATTTCCATCAGGTACAAATCCAACTCTGGGAGAACCTCTGAGGGTGTTGGCAGAACGTTCTGCGCAACCATTTTTTCCAAGTGTACCAGTTTTTCGCCCTTCAAGACGTCATCTAGAACTTCCAAGAGGTTCTTTATAGTTGTTGAAGTCAGTTCGTGTCTGAGGGGCAGAAATAGGGGCGGGGGCAAGAAATCCTGCGGCGCCTTGGGCGGTGGAGGTGGTTCTTCCAGCTGCAGCAGGAGCTTTGACTTCATTAAGTATATGAGGGCTGAAGAATCGAGTGCAACGCCGGAGGCTCTGAAATCGACTTGCCCCGTTTCTTCCATGTGCTCGAGAAATGATGTGAGCAAATAGGCAATGCTGACGTTCCAAGGTACAAGCTTCTCGAGTTTGTGAAACTCGAAAAGAATGTTCCACGGCGGAAGCAGGTAGAACGGCCTTTTGATGTTTGTAGACGACATCAGCCCTGCACCTCTAAGAATTTTGCCGAAACAACATTCGAGTTTCCTTCACGCATGTAAACTCCGTAGACTTTCTGAGCTCTGTTAACCATTTCAGGCTTCAAACTGATGACTATGAACTGTGTCTTGTCCGATTCTTCCAGAAGTAGATCAGCTAGTTTCGAAACATGCAGTGCGTCTAAGTGCGCGTCTACTTCGTCGAGAACATAGAACGACGCGGGGGTGAACTCTTTCAGGGCGAATATGAATGCGACAGCCGTGACTGAGCGTTCGCCGCCGCTGGCTCCACTCACCACTATCGAGGGCTTATTGGGAAATGTTACGATCATGTCAATTCCGCCTTGGAACGGGTCTTCCGCGTTTTCAAGCGTCAGCACAGCGTCGCCTCCTCCGGTGACCTTTGAGAAGTACTCTCGCAAGTTTTGGTTTATTTTGTCGAATGCTTCTGTAAAGACTCTGCGTTTTTTGCCTTCAATTTCATCCATGAACCGCAGAATTGCCTGTTTTTCTTTTTCAAGTTCGTTCATTCTCATGGACAGTTCCTTGTACCGCGAAATCTGATCCGCGTAGTGAGAGAGTGCAAGTTGGTTGACCGCGCCTATTCTTTCAAGTTCGAGCCGCATCATTTTCATGGAAGTCTCGGCCTCTTCAACCTGCTTCGGTGTCACCGTCACTGGTTGTTCGTGGCCAAGAACTCTGAGCTGGCTTCGGTGCTGTTCAAGCTGCAGTAGGGACGTCTGAACGTTCAGTTGAAGCTGGTTCAGCAGTCTGTCAACCTGTTCATATTCAGTGTCAAGTTTCTTGAGTTCTTTGTCTATGTCGTCAATTTGGGCCGTGAATTTTTTCGATTCTTCTCTTGCTGAAAAAACACTCTTTGAAAGTTGAACTCGGCTTTTCTCCAGTTCTCCCAATTCTTGCTTCAGTGATTCTCTTTCTTTCAATGCTTCTTCGACTTCTTTCTCGATTCTTCCCACTTGTTGATTGACTTTGGAAACTTGGATCTTGGAGTTTTGATATCCAACCCTTAAGACATTGTCGAATTGCGACTGAAGTGTTGACGTTTCGGTCTGCGTGGCGCCGAGCTTCTGTCTTAGGGTGATTATTTCTTCGGCGAGTTTTTCTCTGTCAACTTCCATTTCCTGGATGTGCCCCGGATCTGCTTTTCTTCTTAAGGACGTTAACTCGGTTTGGAGTTTCCGCAATTCCTTCTGGATTGTGCTTCTCTCGGCTCTGTGTATCCACATCTGCGCTTTTTCATTTTCTATTTCTTTATCGGTCCGTGCGACGATATGATCGATTCGTTTCACGTTGGATCTTGTTCTTCTGATGTTTCTCTTGACTCTGGATATTTCCCGTTCCAGAGTGGTGATGGCGTCTGACAGGCGGGCGATTTCGACGCGAGTTTTGGCGATATCTTCTTCAAAACCTGTGATGTCGTTTCCTCTTCTTGAGAGGTGTTGTTGCAGCGCGTTGACTGCTTCGTCTAGGCTTTTGATGGCCACTTGGCTTGGGATTATCGTGGAGAAGTCTATTGGGGCACGATAGTATCCGGTTTCAAACGCGCCGCCCACCTCATAAAGGTCTCCGTTGACGGTGACTGCGCGGTGGCCTTCGGCGGACAGGGTGAAGGCAGTCTTGTCGTCTGAAACTATGAGTGTGTCTCCGAAAACAAAGTTGATTGCGGGGTCGTAGTTTTTCTCGTATTTCATGAAGAGTGGAGCTGCCCCGTTTATTCCCTCTTTTTCCGGAACCTTTGGAGGTTTAACGTTTGTTGCCTCGTGAAGCGAGATTATCTTTATTCGTCCGAGCTTCATTCTTCTCAGTGTCTCGGTACAGGTGAAGGCTGAATCGGTATCTTTCACGACAAGTGCGTCTAGCCATCCTGCAGAGGCTGCTTCTATTGCCCGCTGGAAGCTCTTGTCAATCTTTATCAGGCTTCGCAGTCTGCCATAGACGCCTTGAATTACGCCGAGTTCGCCGAGCTCTTCTATGCTCCTAAGGGCCTTTTCTTCCGCCGCGACCGTTTCTGCAAGTTCTCTTTGCGTTACGAACTCCACGACCGCTTCGCGCGCTGAATTTGCAATCTTTCCCGCTTCTTCTATCTCCCTCTCCGCAGCCTCTCTCTGTGCCATTCGCCTTTCGCGCGTTCGTTCTAGGTTTTTCAGCTGTGTTTTCTGTTCCTTCTGAACTTTTTCCAGTTCAAGGAATGACTTTTCCAGTTCACTCATTGTTCCAGAGAATCTGGCTTTTCGGTCGTTTAGGTCTTTAAGTCTTCTACTGCACACCCTTATGGCTGTCTGGTTTTCTAGATATTCGGATCTTAGGGATGCAAGTCTCTTGTAGTCATCTTCGAGTTTAAGCTCAATTTCCCGGATTCTCTTGCTGTTTTCGCCTAGGTTTTCCCAAAGCTGGGCGGTTTCTTGCGCAAGAGCGCCGTGTTCAGTCTGTTTCTGACTTGTCTGATCGGAGATTCTGTTGTATTCATTTCTTGACTGTCTGATTCTCAGACGGTTTTCACGTATCTCTTTTCGAATTGATTGGTACTGTTCCAGATTGTTTTCTTTTATCCGCTTCAGGCCTTCGAGGCTTGTTTTTCCAGAACTTATTTTTGTGGCCAATTCCGTCAGTTTTGACTTGAGTTCTCCGATTCTGACCTGAACTTTCAGTACTTGTGAGCCACCCTCTTCGACTATTTCTGAGCTTAGTTTTCGCCATTCACCTTCAACTCCTCTTCTTTTCGATCTTCGATCGTCCCGCAGTTGTCTCAGTTTTTCGAGTTTGCCCCCGATTGTTTCGGCTTCTGAGGAAGTCTTCTCCACCTTTTTCTGTGTTTGCTCCATTTCATACGAAATCTTAACTGTTTCAAACTTTCTTATCTCGCCGTGGATGAAGTTGGTTCTCAACAGTTCGTTGCGCTCTCTTTCCAGATCGTCCAGCCTTCTCTGCACTTCATCTATTCTTCCCATGGCCGTGCGTATGGAGATATCTGCTGCTCGCAGCTTCTCTTCTGCCTGAGCTTTTTCACTGTCGTATTGACCTATGCCTACCAGATCTTCGATTATTTTTCGGCGTTCCATGGGCGAGATGTCTGTGAGACGAGTTATCGTGCCTTGCAAGATTATGTTCTGGCTCGTGGAGCTGATTCCGGCCATGGAGAGAATCTCCAGGATGTGCGCTCTTGAGATTCTTCTTCCATTAAGTCTGTACACGCTCTGCCCGTTTCTGTAAACTTCACGTGATATCGTAACTGTGGTGGTGTCAACGGGCATGCGTCCGTCTGAATTGTCAAATTGGATGACGACCTTGGCCATTTTTGCTCTCTCTATGCCGGCCTTTTCAGGTCCGCGGAATATCAGTTTTGCAGCGGTTTCTGCCCTGAGTCTTCTGGTGCTCAATTCACCCAGCGAGAATAGGAATGCGTCCAGAATGTTTGTCTTTCCACTTCCGTTCGGGCCTGTGATGACCGTGAAACCTTTATCTAGAGCTACCTTAACGCCCTGCGGTCCGAATGATTTGAAGCCCTTAAGCTCTATCTTCTTGATGTAGGGCATTCAGTTTAAGCCCTCACTTTCTCCGTAACATGCCCCTGTCTCTTCGTAGACATTTGTCTGGTGTTTTTATAAAAATGTTTACTGCGTCTCCAAGCTTTAACAGTTACGTACTTTTCAGTGTCCTTTTCTGGCTTTCGACTGGTACTTTGCCGCAATTTTCTTAACAAAATCTTTCAAGACTGCGTCTGGCCCAGAAACAACCAAGCATCCATCGGTTTGGACTTTGTATGAGAGGTTCGATTCTTTTGCAAGAGCTTTCAGTTTTTCGAGGGGTAACCCGTTTGAGGGTGTGAGGCGAATCCACTTCTGTTCTCTGGGCATGCCGGAAATGAACTTTGTTTCCTCTTCTTCATCATCAACGATTTTCCGGCCGGCTTCATCTGTCCGCTCAAGCCACTCATCAACGTATGCTTGGCCGAACCTTCTTTGCCCCTCAGAAATCAAGTAGGATTCAACGTTGGCCAAGTACTCCTCAATTCTCTGGGCGTTTTCTCCGTAACTCGGGTCAGCCTTCAAAATCTTGATTATCGTTTTTGCGTTTTTCAAGTCACCAATGATATCTGCTGGAACGTTTATTCCCTTTTTCTTAAAGTCGGTAATCATTTCTTCCAGCACTTTCCAGACGGCGGGAAATCCCATAGGCCTGTTCACTGTTCCGGTATTCTCTTAGGTTATCGTGATTATTTAGGAATTATCCTGATTGAGTAAAACACGTGAAAAATCCTGGAAAGTGTTCAGGAGCCAGAATAGGCTTGGATGGGTCAGTGTTTTCCAAACTTCTCCTCATAGACTATGTGGAGAAGTTCTTTTCTGTCCTTTTTCGGCGTGTCGTATTTGGCGTGACCGATTGGTAGGAGTGTTATGACGCGGTGGTTTTTCGGGATTTCCAGAATCTTTTTCACCTTGGCCTCAGCTGAGTTTTTCTGGTCTTTCGCGTCAAAGATGCCAATCCAAGAAGTCTGCAATCCCAGACTGTAAGCGGCGAGGGCCATGTTCTGCGTTGCTATGGCTCCAGCTTCAACAAAGTGATACGGGTCTTCTTCAGTGCCGACCGTGACTGCGATGCAAACTCGCGCTTCTCTTAATCCCTGCACAAAAGCCGTGGGAACTACCTCACTCAGTTGTTCTTTCGTTTTCGGGTCTCTTATGACTGTGAAGTTCCAGGGTTGCTTGTTAAGCCAAGAAGGTGCCCACCGCCCAGCCTCAAGGATGGCTTCAACCTTGTCCTGCTCCACCTCGGTGTCTTCGAATCTGAGGACTGTCCGCCTTTTCTTGATGGCGTCCAAAACTGGGTTGTCCATACGTTCATTCATCCTTTCAGTATCTGGTTAAAAACGTATTTTATAAGCTTTAACACTTCTGATGGTTCAGTCGTGACCCTGGCCTGCGTCGTTGAGAGCTGCTTGTGTCTTGCGAAAAGAGGGGATTTTAAGGTCTATTTTTGGGGTGTGGAGTGAATTTCTGATTCTGCTTTTGAATTCATAAACGTTTAATGTTTCAAGAAGTCAGTTGTGTCTGCAGGGTGAGTTGCCTTTGAGCGAACAAATCCTTCAAGCTTGCAAAGATTTGGTCGATGACGCAAAGCAGGGTTGCGCTGATTTGGTTTTCAAGGAAGTCTGTCTCGAAATCCTATCAAGAGCGAGTCACGTTTTGACAGAGCGTCAGTTCAAACAGTTGGTTGCGTACACATCGGAAAGAATGAAAGAAAAAGTGTCTTATGAGTTTCAACAGGAACTAGCTATGAACAAGTAGGGCATAGCGTAGCTTCGCACACTAATCGTCTTAGCATCAGTTCATACGTTTAACCTTCGCTGAGGTCGTATCCAGAGGCACCTCCGCCCTGCCTCGTCCTTTTCCACAACAGTCTTTCTTGCGATGCCAGCTTGAATCGAGTCAAATGCCAGGAGCTTAGTTAAGCTTGTAACCGATTTTCCGCAGAAACTCTTTCCTATCTTTGATGTCTTGTTGGGTTTCTATGCCTTTGCTCTTTGACCCGTCAACTACGCAGACTATGCCCCTGCCTTGCTGTGTTTCTGCAATGATAATCTCCAGGGGGTTTGCTGTTGCGGCGTAGACTGTGCAGACTTCTGGGACTTGCTTGATCTTGTCTAGTACGTTTATGGGGTAGGCGTTCTTCAAGAATATTATGAAGCTGTGGCCGCAGCCGATTTCAAATGCGGTTTTCGCTGCCAGTTGCCTCAACTCATCATCGGTTCCCTCGTGTCTTACTAGGCATGGGCCTGAGCTTTCGCAGAAACCTACCCCGAACTTTATGTTGGGAACGGCGTTGACCAATGCTTCGTACAGGTCTTCAACGGTTTTGATGAAGTGCGCCATGCCCAGAATTACGTTGCAGCCTTCACGCGCTTCAATCCTGATAGTTTTGTACTCCAGCATTATTATTCCCCTGTCTGCATCTGCTAGTACGTGCCTTCCTAATTTAACCCTATTTGAGTCTCAACCTTGCCACTTTCACGGCGAAGAGAATCGTGCCGAACGCCAAGATTATGGATGCTGCGCAGAACGTGTTCACGTAGGCCGCATAAACTGATAAGCCAAGGCTTCTAACCTGAATGCCCGCAAGCGAACCGCCTACCAAGACTCCGGCTGGTCCCCCTCTTAGAGCCGGGACCGCGTTGTATCGGCGCGCCCCCCAACGAAGGGAACTGGGCATTGGCGAGTTCTTGTTTCTAGGTTTTCTCGCTTTGTGCCCGAGGCACTTCGTGGGTTGTAAGCTCAAAAAGTGCCCAAAAACCAGTAGAACCCAAACGCGATTGCTTACCACGCTTGAAGGCAAGTTTTATAAGTCTCTAACCCGTGTCGTAATTGCGTCGTGCAAGAAGCAATTTTTGCACAAAACAAGCAAAGGAGTTGAAATCGTAAAATGGCAGAGAAAGAGATGCACAAGGCAGTTTGCGCTGACTGTGGAAAGGAATGCGAAGTCCCCTTCAAGCCTGACACAAGCAGACCAGTTTACTGCCGAGAGTGTTGGTCCAAGAGAAGAAACTCGAGAAGAAGGTTCTAAATCAAGCTAATCGCTTTATTAAAACCATCTTGATATTCTCTTTTCTTTTTACAGTATTGATCATCCAAGTTATGATTCAGTTCTTCAATGAAGGTGCACATGGCACTGCGCCAGTTTTGGGTCGATGTTTGAGCATCTGCCGCGGAGAAGTGAGACCGAAAGCTCTAAATTTCTTGGTGTTCGTCTTTTCTAGAACAAGCAAGGATGGGCCGGTAGTTCAGTTGGTATGAACGCCTGACTTGCACTCAGGAGGTCTGGGGTTCAAATCCCCACCGGTCCATTTATTTTGAGAATTCAAGCTCAAACTAAGACTGTTTGGGTCAATGTTCTTTGGGTCAATTGGGTCAATGGTTTTTAGAGTGCTATTGGAATCTAGTACGCTTTTGATGTATTCTAAGGATTGCTTATGGTATTCAAACCTAGCGTTCCATTCACAGATCCTAAGTAGTGCTTGACTCGATAATAATTCTCACTAAGATGCTGTAGTTGTCCAGGACTTCTAAAGAGTATCTCAGAGAGAACAAGAAGGGATGGAATGGCTTGTCATTGTCTAACTAGCTATCAACATTATGTCGAAAGTGCAGAACCAAAGAGTATTCTACTTTTCTTCTTGTATCTTCGCCTTCTGTTCTTTGTCAAAAAAGAAATGAAGAAAAGAGACTGTATCACGTAGCTTGAACTTAGCTTTTTTAGTTGGTTTTCCTATTGTTTAACATAGTGGAAAAAGGGTGGAAATTTCGATTAGAGATCTCGGGGTTTCGATATTATTGGCAATAGGGCTTGGAATACTTGCCATCGACTTCAATCATTCATAAACGTGATGAAAGAATGGAAAAGCACCTAAAACTGAAGATTGGAAATATCCCTATTTACCGTTTGATAGTGTATGGAGTAATAGCTGCTTTGTTTTTTTACCTTGGTATTTGGCTAGTATTTTTAGGTGGCACAGATGGAAATGGAACAATGTGGTTCAACGGATATGGTTTCTATGGAATGGGGCAATTCGGCATAGTTATTGTACTTGGTGTAGGGATATTTCTTACCTCTTTGTGGTCTATGCTATTCTACTTTGGTGGATCGCTTATAGCAGGATTAGTAGGATATTTAACTTGGTTTGGTTGTTTTACCCTGCTGGGAGAAACGCTGGTAAGAAAAAACGTTAGTAAGATTATCAAAACAGGAACTATGCTTACAATTTTGTTAGGTTCTGTTATCGGTGTGGGATACTCATCGAGATGGTTTGGGTACGGCACTGACGAAAGAATACAGCTTGGGTCTGGAAGCATATATGTATACAGACCAGCTGATCCGTTTATGGCAGTTGACACCTCTTACATTGTTAGTAACATAAATGGCAGTGAATATGTAGTACGAGATCTAGATCAATCTACCAATTTCACATTTAACAAAGATGACTCTAACGAGCAATTACAATTCAAGCTATTTGTTGAATCAAACTTGAATGTTGGTGATCAAATCGGTCTGCTGGGAACAATGCCTATTACCATAACTCGGCTAAGTGTTGGTACGCTTGCATGTGAAGGATTTTACATAAGAACAGAGCAATGTATTTGTGAATTTCGTGACAGTACTGGATGGGGAAGTTATATTGCTTACGCAAGAAGTTCTGGTCTTTTGCTAATGGAAACTACTGGTAGTGAAGAACTAATTCTTAAGAACATAATTGAAACGATCAATCAATCGAAATAGAAAAAGATCATAAAAATCGATTGATCGGGTTTACAGAAGCTTCAGCAATCAAAAGCCTGAAACCTCAAAGATTTCGGGGAGTCCCTAGAAGTTTTTCCTAGTAATTCAGGTTTCATGCGGATGGAGTATGTTGAACTTGGACTATTCATATCGAACTAGGTAGATGGGTTTGCTTGCTTCCTTTTTTTTCTGTTCTGACGTTATGTCCTTCAAGGGTTTTGCATGTAGTATTTGTGCAATGTTTCCCTCTACTAACTGTGCAGATACTGTAGTACAGGATAACTGAATATTGATGTCGGCATCTTTTAACTCGCTTTTCATCTTTGGTCAGGCACTCACATGTATATTAAGATTTAATAAACATTTCCAGAGAACTGTGGGACACCAAGACATATCAGTATCTTTTTTTTCACAATGGTTTCAGGGACTCCATAGAAGTCAAAAGGTGAAGATCGTCACGGAGAAACAAGTATCACTTTGTTTTTCCCCAACCTATTCTGTTCCAGATTCTTTCATGAAAATAGTACGCTATGCTTGTGTAAACATTGCTAATAATCATGAACCCGAGTGCAATGTCAAGACTTCTAGTCAATAAGTAGATGACTGTAATGTCTAACACAATGATTAGAATTCTGTAAGTAATTGCTTTTACTAGTGACCTTCTCCAGTGTTCTACCAAAACCACATCACCTGATTTCCTACGATGCAGCATTTGTATTCTTCTAAAACACTTAACTCTTCTGAAGGAATTTCACAGTAGTTTCAGGGACTCCATAGAAGTTTTTCATCGTAGTTCTATTGATGAAGAAAGAAAAAAGAGGATGGAATATTTCGATTTGTCTTCGATATTAGTTGAGTCCTGAGTTGACGGGTTGAGAGAATAAGAAAATCGAAGATTTCCTCGAACAGAAGGCGAAGAAGAGGTGGAAAGGGGAGTGACGTAATGAAAAAAGTTATTGCTCCAGTGTCAGATAACAACGGTTTGAACGCCAGGATAGCGGAGCACTTCGGAAGAGCACTTTTCTACGCTATTGTAATATTGGACGAGGACGGAAAAGTCGAAAACGTCGAGACCTTAGAGAATAAAGGCGAACATTTTGGAGGCGAAGGACACATGCACGACCACATACTGGACCGGAAACCAAACGCGATAATAACCTACGGAATGGGCCCAAGAGGTTTAACCGGCTTCCAAGAAGCAGAAGTAGCGGTGCTGAAAGCGAACGCAGATACGGTCAAAGACGTAATTGCTGGATACATTGATGACAAGCTGCAAGAACTTACCGAAGGTTGCCATCAAGCACACCATCATTAGGATTAGAACTCTAAGAGTTTGATTCGTGCGCGCGATCCGACAGAAACTTCACATTAGCCTGAAAATTTGCTATTTTCCGAATATTCTTCTCAGCTGTACAAAAGCTCCTTGCCGCCACGGGGCATCGTATCTTAGTTTTGGCTTCTTTGCTTCAACTGCTTTTACTATTTGATCGACGGCTGTTTTTGTCGAGTTCAATTCTGTTCTGCTGAAAAACGTTTCCTCCTGCGCCCTGATATCTTCTATAATCTCATTGAAGTATGACTTTTCTCCCATCCACTCATATTTTCTTGCTATCATCTTTTGATTAAATCCTGTGTGATATCCTCCAAGTTCCATGAGAGAAACATGGACATTCTTAGTAACCTTGCGCAACTCTTGCCGCAAAGCATCTGCCCCGCCTGAAAGAGAAAACTTGGTCATGCAATAAGGACCAAGAAATGGTAAAGCAATACGACCCACCAAAGAGCCAATGAATATCACTGTTCCACTGTCCTTTTTCATCATGTTTTTCAATGCCAATTGAGTTAGCTCTAGAGGACCGAAGACATTTACTTCAAAATTGTTCCTTATCCTATCAACGTCAATTTCTGCTAGTGAACCTGATTCTCCAATACCCGCATTATTTATAAGAACATCAATGTCATGATCCACAATTTTCTCTCTGTCTTCAGGCACAGTCACGTCTAACTTAAAAGATTCAATGCTTAACTTCTGAACTGCAGCCAAACTATTGATTTCTTCTGTAGAAGCGGCAGTTCGCGTTGTTGCAATGACTCTTTGCCCTCTTCTTGCAAGTGCTACTGCTGCGTCTATGCCGATTCCGCTTCCACACCCAGTAATGAACACTGTCCTAGTTTTCTTCATTTTGTTTATCTTCCCATCATTGTAACGCGTGCGTTCACACACTTCGTCGTGTTCAACGTCTTAGTGCAGGCTCAAAGAAAAGGGAGTTGTTTTGTGCGTGTTTAGTGGGGCATGAATATTCCGGAGAACACTAGCCAGGCCAGAAGTGTTTTGGCCACGAAACTTAGAATTATGTACATTCTTTCGCCGTACAAGTAGTCTTTCCAGCGTCCTACGCCTTTGTACTGCAGAACCATGTTGATTGCGAAGACCATGAAGAGGATGAAGTAAATGGATACTAATAGGTACACGAATGTGGGTACGTTTTGTGAGACGCTTGTTATGGCTGCGATGAAATAGGCGTATATCGCTAGCCAGGGTGTTCCGCCAGAAATGCATCCAAGAACGAACGGCGACCAATCAGTTTTTTCAGTGTATTGATTGATTTTCTCCATTAAGTATCCGAACATTATCATCATTGCGTTCAGGACGAATATCATCACGAGTGACCATAGCTCCCAAACTCCTGCGAACGAAGCGATTAGAAATATCATCAGTGAGCTCGAAAAGGCGTATTCGTACCATCGGTATGGATTCATGCCTTTCTTGAGGTTTTCATTGTAGGTCTTGTTCTTCACAAACGCGATTGTGAAATGTGCTGTTGCAGACATCAAGGGAAAGAGAGCAGCCGCGACTCCTATGTAGCCTATCGAAAACAGAATCTTTGGATCTGGCTGTATTAGGAACGTTTGCGGCGTAGTTTGCAATATTTGGAACTTTAAGTAGAAAGTGTATATGTTCAGGGTGTAGGCTTTGTATATACCCAGAGCCACCATCACTATTCCTTGTACAAAGTGAAGAGTGCCCGCACCTATGTTGAATCGTCTAAGATAATCGAAGGATATCGGCGATTTAGCGATTATTTCCTGTCTCTCTTTGTAGTTCATGGACAAACCTATACCTTGAAAACTTTTTAAGACTTGCTGAAGTGAGCTCTCTTTCTATTTTCGCGATTTCTAAGCGCCCGCTAAACCGAGCATGCTCTCCGTCTTGTTCCACAAGCGTTTCTGCAGTTCTTCGTCGTATGACGCAGGGCACGTTTTTACTTCCTTCTTCTTGGCGAAGCATTTTCCCGTTATATCCTTAACGTCGTCTGACGAGGCTAAGTAAACGGACGTTTCTGCTCCTTTCTTAGCGCTGTGCTGCATCGGACGGACCATTTTGAACATGATGGACGAACTTAGGCTGCCGCTGCTCTTTCCAAGATTGGTTGCTGTAAAACCAGGCATGAGCACGTTTACTGTCACTCCCGACCCTTTCAGTCGCCTGGCCAGTTCATAAGTAAACATAATGACCATCAGTTTAGCGTTTGCGTAGACTGGTGCCCGCACACGAGAGTAAGCCTTCGTTCCAGCGTAGTTCTTCTCGCTCTGGAGATCGTCAAGATATACCTTGCCGTCTTTGGCTAGTCCAGAGCTTACGTTGATTATTCTGGAAGGAGCACTTGATTTCAGCAAATCCATCAGCTCATGTGTGAGAAGGAATGGCCCTAGATAATTGACGGCAAGGGTTCGTTCAAAGCCTTCGGGTGTAACCTCTCGCTTGTTGAAGATCGCTCCAGCGTTGTTTATCAACACGTCTAGTCTGTCGTATTTCTTTTTGAATTCCTCGGCGAAGTGCCGGATTGAACTCATCGAAGACAAGTCGCATATCATTAGATCCACAGAGTTATTTCCGGTTTGCTTCACTATTTCTGTTCGAGCTTTCTCTCCTCGCTCCTGATTACGTACAACCATGACGATTGTGGCACCTATCTTTGCCAAACCTATTGCAGTTTCTTTGCCGATTCCAGAATTGCTCCCTGTTATGATACATATTTTTCCTTTCATCGCGCTCATAGTCGCACTTCCCGCAAGAATAAGCGAGAACGATTATGTATAATTCTTTGCTTTTGCATCTGCGATAATCGATTGTTTAACGGCCCGTGCACTAAGATTTTGATTCCTACAACAGCGCGCGCCAGCGGTCTCTACTTGAGCGTGCATGTTAACAAATCCTGTTAGGATAAATTTCTATGTGGATACCCACCGGTCCATTTATTTTGAGAATTCAAGCTCAGCGCGCGCTAATCCTAGGTTGCCCGCATTATGCGCGCATTAAATTATTCACCTGTCAGGATAGCCGTTGGGCCCAATCCTTTCTTCTTCGGCCAAGCTCGGCATCACGCTGCTTGTTCTCACGGGCGCCGGAATGGTCATCAAAGTTTGAGTTCGAAGCACTCCCTTCACGTGGTGGATTCTCTCAATCATCTTCCCCAGGAAGCCCAAATCCGAAAACTGTGCCAAAACCACCGCGTCGAACTGTCCAGTCACCCCATAAGCCGTCTTCACACCATCAATCTTGAACACAGCTTCCAGAACTTGCCACAAGACACCAGCTTCCGTGTTAACTAGAATGAAAGCCTCCAAATTGCCTTCCTCAAGAAACTATAGTCTGTATTAGCGCATAAATCCGTTACTCAAGGAGCTAGTCAGGCGAGCTCAAAAAGTCTAAGCACGCGCGAACACCGCAGACTATGACATCTGTCCAGCCTCAGGATCACCTTCTATCCCAGAAGCGTCGGCATCTGCAGCATATTGAATGATGAATGGAGAAATATTGGCCATTCGTGCAGAAGGAGATCAACGAGCAATAGAGATAGGCGTGCATCCGCCTTGGCTGGTGGTGAGACGAAGAATTGATAGGGCAGAAAGAAGAAATGTCAGCGTAAGGGGAGATTTCATGAAGCTGAAATTCCTGGGTGCAACGCGCGAGGTGACAGGATCAAGCTATTTTCTGGATGCTGGCGGAGAGAAGATCCTTGTCGATTGTGGACTTTTTCAGGAAAGGGAATATTCTTACAGAAACTGGGAGGCCTTCCCCGTTCCTCCAGACCAGATTCATCATCTCCTCCTCACGCACGTTCACTTGGACCACTGCGGGCTCATTCCCAAACTTGTCAAGGAAGGATTCGCCGGAGACATCCTGCTAACCCCTGCATCCAGAGCGCTGTTTCCGATCGTGATTTTGGATTCTGCTCGAATGCAGGAAGAAGATGCTGCCTTCAAGAAAAGGCGCCATGACAAGGAAGGCCGAAGGGGAACCTACCCGGAAATCCCCTTGTACACGGTTCAAGATGCTGAGAAGTGCTTTCCGCTCCTGAAGGAGGTTCCCTATGAAGAGTTTCTGTCCCTGAATGATCAAGTCAAGGTGTGCTTCCACGATGCTGGCCACATCCTCGGCTCAGCCATGATTGAAATAATCGTCCAAGAGGAGAACAGTCCGCGGAACATCATCTTCTCGGGCGACATCGGCCAATGGGATAAGCCTCTTCTCGGCAATCCATCCGTTTTCGATCGAGCGGATTACGTGGTCATGGAGTCCACCTACGGAGACCGCAACCACGACAATCCCCAAGATATCGATGATAGACTCTCACGCGTCGTCAATGACACGGTAAACGCAGGCGGGAACGTCCTCATCCCCACCTTTGCCATTGAACGTGCCCAAGACCTGTTGTATCACTTCAGTCATTTGGCGCACGCAGGAGAAATTCCATACGTTGTGACCTTTCTCGACAGCCCCATGGCCGTCGAAATCACGAAGGTCTTTGAACAATTCAAAGAGTATTTTGAAAAACAGACACCGGAACTCTTCAAGGATGGTCAATCGCCCTTTGACTTTCCAGGCTTGAAGCTCGCCGACTCCGTTGAAGCATCCAAGACCATCAACCTCATCAGAGGGTCAACCATAATCATGGCCGGCTCGGGGATGATTACAGGAGGACGAATCAAGCATCACCTAGCCAGAGAGATAACTCGTCCAGAATCCACACTCCTTTTTGTGGGGTACCAAGCGGCTGGGACACTGGGACGCCAAATCCTTGACGGCGTCTCCCCCGTCAGAATCCTCGGACAGTCCTATCCTGTGCGAATGAAGGTCGAGAGAATCGACGGCTTTTCCGCCCACGCCGGCATGAATGATCTGCAACGCTGGCTCAACAACTTCAAATCGCCTCCGAAACACGTTTTCCTGACCCATGGCGAAGAGGAATCGATACAAAGTCTAGAGAACTATCTCCATTCCAAGGGCGGATGGCAAGTGAGTGCACCAATATACATGGAAGAATTCAACCTCTGACTCCTCCAAAAGACTGTGGCTACCCCGATCTTTGTCTCGCGCGAATATCCTTTTCTTCTTTTCGGATTTGAGAATAAAGGCTGGTGTTTCTATTCTCTTTCTGGACTTTGTCTATAGCAAGGCTGACGTAAGCTTTAATAAATCAGAGCTTATAGCGTAAGAGCAATCTAGGGGGATTGAATGCCTCAAGAAAGCAAGTTGTTACAATTAATTACGCAGCAAATTGATGTTGAAAATGAGTACGTGGAGTGCCTTACTAAGCTGAGAAAGAAGGTCGGTATTGCTGCTGCGAGGCTTCTTCTGCTTGAAATGTGCCTTGACTCTGAAAAGCGCGCTGCTATCCTGGCTGAGATGCGTGGAATTCTTAGGAAGGCTCCTCCGAACACGTCATTGTGGGATCACGCGTTGGAAGGGTACGTAGGCGAGGCCTTAATGAAAAAGGAGTTTCAAGAGTACGTTAAGAAGGAGAGTGACACGTTAGCGTCTTTGAAGAAAGAGTTGATGCGTACGAAGGACGAGGGTCTTAAGCTGCTCTGGCAGAACATGGAAGAAGATGAGAAGAAACACGATAGAATAATACAAACAATACTTAAGAATCTTTTCAAGATAGATTGACAGAGCAACATTGACAACATAAGACTCTATTGCTGAAGCGCGCGCTTCAGTATTCTTCCTTTTTCCAAATATTGTACGGGCACTGTCTCCAACAGTATGTGCCCGCCTTGTAAATACAGTTCTGGCATTCGAGTCTGTCGAACCGTCTACGTCTACTCATATACAGACTCTCTCAATACTCTTATGAACGGCCTTCCTCATTAAGTCTTGTACCGCTTACTCTGTTATGCTAGAATGAAATGGACTCGCAACCTCTGCGCACTAACGAATCCATACCAAGTGGCATTCGCGCACGCTAGGACCAATCATTTTTCATTCTGAGCCAGCGACCCTGCGCAGCAGGGTTGCCGTCGACATGCTTTGAGCATGGACGAATCGTCCATACGAATCATGAACGCGCCTTTTAAGCACGTTTTGGGTTGCGTTCTATTTGG
>Ga0315282_10006641_pt1 | contig 19269 bp, 16 predicted proteins | sample YL17G07_20_MG_FD_203693 | JGI IMG/M metagenome (GOLD analysis project Ga0315282, IMG submission 203693) | Sediment microbial communities from Yellowstone Lake, YNP, Wyoming, USA - YL17G07_20 | ecosystem: Environmental > Aquatic > Freshwater > Lake > Sediment | place: USA: Wyoming | collected... | reverse complement strand
GAACACTGCAAAGATCATAGCCGCCAATTTTGGATAGGTCTTCACCGGATCTAAAGCACTCCTCAGTATGGTCTTGATTGACGCGCTCCGTCCAGGGTTTCCAGGCCAGGACCGATGCGTACTCCAAACATGATAGCATAATGCCCGGAGAAGGTGACAGAGCGTTGTCGCAGCTCCAGCGATTCGGGTACTGCATGTCAATTGTCCGAATACCTTTGGAATCCTAGAGACCGCCTAGGCGCCAAGATCAAAAAGATCCCTTTGTGGTCTCGAAGTCTTGCTGGTTCGTTCCCAGGATGTTACGGCAGCGTTCCAAAGGGCGCGCGCGACTGTTTGGATTGCCATTCCCTATCTCCGGCTCTTGCAATTCGCTGCGGACTGCGATATCTGTGAGCCCTTCGCGCGTGGAGGATCCTTGGGACTGAACTGGCTGGACGGCCTCATCATCAGTTTCTATCTCGCCGCTATCACGCTCTTTGGAGTCAGCTTCCGCAAGAAGCAGAAGTCTCTGCATACGTATTTTCTCGGCGGCCAAAACATTCCCGCCTGGGCCCTATCCCTCTCGATCGTTGCCACCGAAACCAGCACGCTCACAATCATCGGCACTCCTGCCATCGCTTTTGGCGGGAACCTGGCGTTCCTGCAGTTGGTCATGGGTTATCTGGTAGGACGCGTGTTCATCTGCCTGGTCTTGATCCCGGCTTACTTCAAGGGCCAGATGTACACCGCATATGAGTTGATGCAGAGGCGTTTCGGATCCAGCACCAAGCACGCCACCGCCAGCATGTTTCTCATCACACGCGCCTTGGCAGAGGGAGTGAGGGTGTTCGCAATTGCCACGGTGGTCAGCGTCGTGCTGGGAACCGGGGATGCGTGGTCGATCCTGATCATTTCAGCTCTCACGCTCGTTTACACGTTCGAGGGGGGGCTCACAGCGGTAATCTGGACCGACGTGGTCCAACTCTTTATTTACATTGGCGGCACGCTGGCCGCTTTCTTCGTGATCCTGGGCTTGATCCCCGGAGGTTGGCCGGGGGTGGTGGCCAATGCCGGGCATAAGCTGGTGCTGTGGGATTTCTCCCTGGATTATCACGTTGCGTACACGTTCTGGGCAGGCGTCATCGGGGGCGCGTTCCTAAACACCGCCAGCCACGGTGTAGACCAGTTGATCGTCCAGCGTTTGCTCGCAGCCCGGAACAAGCGCGACAGCATACTGGCACTCCTGGGCAGTGGCGTCGTTGTCTTTTTTCAGTTTGCTCTTTTTCTTATTGTCGGAATCATGCTCTTCAGCTTTTATCTCTATCACCCGGGAGAGGCCGTCCCCGCCGTCCGCGACCGGATCTTCCCTTCCTTCATCGTCAATCACCTGCCGCACGGCGTCTCCGGGCTCATGATCGCCGCTATTCTTGCGGCAGCCATGTCCAACCTGAGCAGCGCGCTCAATTCGCTGGCCTCCACCACGGTCGTCGATTTCTATCGTCCCATTCTGAAACGCGATGTCTCGGCCGCCGAGCAGGTGCGTTTCTCGCGCCGGATGACCGTCATGTGGGGCGCGATCCTGGTCGTTCTGGCCCTTCTGTTCCGCAACGCAAGATCTTCTGTGCTGGAAAACGGGCTGACCGTCGCAAGCATCGCCTATGGCAGCATGCTGGGCGTGTTTCTGCTTGGCGTCTTTACGAAAAAAGCAAATGAAAAGGGCTCCATCCTGGGCATGGCTGTGGGACTCCTCGGGATGCTGGCGGTTTGGAGGTTCAGCGCCATCGCATTTACCTGGTACGTGCTCATCGGCACCCTCATCACGTTTTTGGCAGGATACGCGGCCAGTTTGCATTTCAGAATAAGGGCAACCGTCCCAGGCAACAATTAGGCGGGAGCGCAGCTCTGGGGGTTAGTGTTTGACGCGTGCTCGCCACTTGGATTTAGCGATTGTATTTAGGAGTCACGCCGCGAAGTTTGTTCCAGACTGTATCGCACTCTTCTAGCACTTCAGCGCCAAGCGCAGGCCCCGCGCAAGCCTTGAGGTTTTCCTCTAGCTGCTCCCGGCAAGAAGCGCCGAGCAGCACTGAATCCACCGCGGGTTGCGCCAGCAGCCACTGAAACGCGAGAGCGGCCGTCGAGATTCCTGCACGGCCTGCGATTGCTGAGACCTCCTGCAGAGCGTCGAAGTAGGCGGGATGCCAGTACCTGTCCTGATACATCTGGTTGCCGTCGAAACGCGTGCCTGCAGCCGGCGGCCTGCCGGGCCGGTGCTTTCCGGTGAGAAGCCCGCCGGCGAGCGGGTTATAGGCGACTATGGCGACCTGGTACTCTCGGCAGAATGCGACATACTCCTGTTCGATGCCTCTTGCCAGCATGTTGTACATAGGCTGAGAGACGGTCGGCGGCACGTAGCCGTGGTTTTCGCAGTGCCACAGCATTTGCACGACCTGCCACGACGCATAATTGGATACCGCCGGATAGCGGACCTTCCCTTCCCTCACCAGCTCCTCCATGGCGGCGAGCGTCTCCTCGATGCGTGTGTCCCAATCCGGCTGGTGCAAGTAGTAGAGGTCGACGTAATCCGTTCCCAAGCGTTTCAGGCTGTCATCAATCGCCTTGAGCATCGCCGGCCGCTTGAGTCCGACGTCATCGGGCTCCTCGCCCATCTTGCCTCGCACCTTGGTGGCCAACACCGCCCTGTGACGCCGGCCACTTAGCGCCTTCCCCAGAATGATCTCCGACTGGCCTAGGTTGTAGATATTGGCCGTATCGAAGAAGTTGATCCCCACCTCCAGGCAGCGGTCCACCATTCGAATCGCCTCCGCCTCCGCCGCCTGGCCGCCAAAGGTCATGGTACCCATTGCGAGGCGCGAGACCTTCAGATCGGTCTTTCCGAGAGTCCTATATTCCATCGCTTGCACGGCTGTCTCCTGCAATCAAGAGTCACGCACAGCTCAGCTAATGCCAGAATGACACTACGACAACGCAAAATCAAACCGTAAAGACCTCCGCGACCCGCAGAGTCTTGTGACAGCCTCTCCCGGGCCTTTGGTAGATCAGAATCCTGCCACAGAGGATACCTTCTTGCCTACGCACGTAGGCATTATGGTATTCTTCAGCATCGATCGTGCGATGGTCTGTCTGCCTCGCGAGCCATGGAGATCCGGACCCGATGCTCTATGCCATAGGGTCATCGCTTCCCGAATACAGAGTGAAGGCTCTTAAGACCGGCGGGGAGTCTTTCAACCTGATTTGCGACGACACTCATGCCCAACGCCATGGTTATAAGGCCGGCCTCGTGCCCGGAGTCTCGATCTATGCGTACATGTCCCGCAGCCTGGTGGAGTTCCTCGGAAGGGACTGGCTGGAGCACGGATCCGCTGAAGTCGCCTTCCATCACCCCACGTACGAAGGCGAGGAGATACGGGTCACCGGCCACGTATCCTCAGTCACCAAGGAAGGTACGCTGTGCGTCGAATACCGTGCAGAAAACCCGCAGGGCATGGCATGCGGCGCCGGTGTCGCCAGACTGCCGACTCATCCGCCGCAGCCGGAGCCCACGCTGGACGATTACCCGGCCGCTCACCGCGCGTTGCGGCGCCCGATTTCGCTGCCGGCGTTAAAAGCGGGCGAGCAGCTGACCGCGGTCACGTCTGAGTTCCATCAAAAAACTCACTGGGAGTATTGTGAGAAGACGGTGCGCGACCATCACCCGATCTATCGGCAGCTCGCACATCCGGGATGGCTCCTGTCCCAAGCCAACCTTATCCTCACAGCCAACTACGATCTTCCCCCCTGGATTCACGTTTCCAGCGCGGTGCAGAATTACCACGCCCAGGGGCAGGAGTGCACGGTGGAAACGCGGGGTCGCGTGCTGGATAAGTTCGAGTCCCGGGGAAACCACTTCATCGTCCTCGAGGTAGCCATCTTCGCCGGCCAGCTCTGCCTGGCAACCGTGCGCCACACCGCGATCTTCCGCATCGCTCCCCGCGTCGCCTAGCCGGGCTGCGCCCTTGATATGCCGCCAAAAAGCGGCGGGATATGAGAAGCCGGAAGTCAGAAGCCAGAAGCCAGAATGGCTCAGGAATTCCGAGTTCTGCTGTCGGTCACTTCTTGCCCAGGAAGCGGATTCGTCCCGTGAAAACCCGTCCTTGTGAGCCGCTGAACTGGCCGAAATCCACGGCGTCAACGTTGTTGTTGACGACGGTCGGGTTTTCGTGCCCGGTTAGGTTGTTGAAGCCCGCGCGCAGAGCCCATTCCCAACGCCAAAGATGAAAGCGCCGCTCCAGATGCAGGTTCAAGCTCATGTAATCGGGAAAGCGACGCGAATTTGGGCTTCCGATGAGCTGCTGGAACTGGTTGACCTCGCTCCAGGGCATCCCACTGTGCCATTCCACAAAGTAAGAGAGCGAGTATTTCTTGAAGCGGGGCACCGGGAAAACAGACCAGGAAATGATCCGGTCAGGCGAATCCCAATCGAGCGGTCCGCCCGCCTGATGGGCAAAAACAGGATTGTCCTGAGAAAAGTCGATTACGGCAGTCGCATGCGCGCTGGAATGAGCATAGGAAAGGAGCCAAGGATACTTGCCCCCAAAGGTGCGCGACAGCCCAACTTCGGCGTAAGAGTAACTGTCTCGGCGTGTGCTGCCCAACTGGTAGACATATTGCGAGGAAGAAACCTCGGAGGGAGCGGCCAGGTCGTAAACCCAGCCGCGGCGCCCGTTTTTCCGGATGAGATTAGTCTCAAGGTAAAAGCCCCGGCCCAGCTTCTGCTGCCAGCCCAGGCTCCAGTTCAGGAAAAACGGGGCCTTGAGCTCGCGCTCGTTGGCTACGAAGCGACTGACGATCGGGCTGCCGGGCAATGGGACGCCTGTCTGATCGTAGAAGGTGTCCAGGCGTTCCTGATCCATGGCTCGCGCCAGCAGCCCCAAGTTGGTCGCATCGTAAAAGACGCCGACACCCGCCGAGAACTTCGATTCGGGAAGGCGCTTCGGGCCCCAGGTAATAGCAAGGCGCGGCGACCAGAGAGGTCGCCGCAGTATCTGATCCCAATCGAACCGCACGCCAGCTTCCACAAACACCTGGTCGTTCAGCGTCCAGCCGTCCTGGACGTAGCCACTGAATTCCGAGCTATTCCGGCCGAAGCTCGAATTCCCTTGAAAGCTGACCAGCCGAGAGACAGCGCCGGTGCTCGACGTTATTTCGAATTGGCTCCGGTTCGAGAGCTGCCGGTAATGGATCCGATCGGCATCAATACCGAACTTGAGGCTGTGGCGCCCGTGCCAGTTCCAGATCGGAGACATGACCGATGCGAGCGCCTGGGTGCGGCTCTCCTCCCCATCCGACTGTAGATAATAGTTTCCAGACCGTCCGAGTGGACTGATGACATATGGGGTTTGGCCGAGAGGGTCCGACCGTGTATTGATCCGATTTGTTGCGACGCCAATCTCCAGCGCCCAGCCACCGCTGAAATAGGCCTGATCCTTTAGGTTAAAGAAATAGAACCGATCATTCAAATTGCGGCTTGTCTCGACAGGATCCAGTGGGCCAATGCCAAAACTACTGGAACTACGGAAATTGAAAAGAAAGCCGCCGGTGAGCAGGTTCTTGTTGGCGAGGTTTACCTGGATGTGCGTCAGGTCGCTTCCAAGCCAGTCATCGCCGGTGTTGGCGTTTGCGGGAAGCTCTTTGATGTAGTTAAGGTTGTACTGCAGATCAAGGGCGTTGTAATACCAGGCGCGTCCTTTGGCGATCGGGCCGGAGACGGTAGCGCGCGGAGTCCAGCCGCCGATCGCGAGCCCATTGTGAAACTCGTAAGACGGGAGGAAGTTGGTTGCGGAAAAACGGAAGCGGTCGTCTCCCTGGGACGACTCCAGGGCCATGACGCCTGCCGAACCCTTGCCGTATTCTGCAGAGTAACGGCTGGTCTCGACCTGTACTGCACGAATCGCGTCCACAGAAATGCGATTCTCCAAAATGCCGGAAACCGGGCTTGTGATGTTGAAGCCATCCAGACTGTAAAAAGCCTGGTTCTCCGCGCCTCCATTCAGATGCATGCGCCCATTGTTGTCCTTGACGACTCCGGGAATCAGCGGCAGCGAGTTGCGGAAGTCGTGCGTAGCCACGGTCGGGAGATCGACGATTTCTTCGGCTGTAAGCGCCGTGGCCGCCGATGCCCGCTGACGATCGATGACCGGAGCGGAATACACCACGTCCACCTTTTCTTCGTATTCCTGTTGATGGTTCAACACCACTTCCAGGAGAGCACCGGATTTCTTAATTTCCAACGCGCGCGAAACCGTCACGTAGTAGCCGGGCTTTTCGGCTCTTAACTCATAAGTTCCAGGCGCCACGGAGGAAAGCACGAACCGCCCGGCGTCATCACTCACGGCTGTAAGCGGAGCGGTCAGGCTGCCGCCGCTGAGGCTCACTCTTGCGCCGGCCACGACCATACCGTTTTCATCGACCACCTTTCCCGCAAGTGCCTGAGCAAAGACCGGTACCGAAGGGCCGAGCAACAGCGCGGCCGTCATATTGCACAGCAGGATGATAATTCCTCGGTAAAGCATGACTCGCTTCAGGCAAGGTGTCAGGCCTTGAAAATTCAATTTTTGGCTCGATGGGATAAAGGAAAGGCAATCGAGACATGCGGAGAGCGAAATTGAATTTTCAAGGCCTGACACCAAAATTGCGCGAGAGCCGGGCACGGCGAAGGATGCGCTCAGCCGCACTGCGGTGCGGGTCGTCGATGAGATGCCCTTCGAGAGTCGACAACGCACGTCCTTTATTTTGCTCCGCATCCTCTAACTCGGCCAGCACTTTCTCGGCCCAGCTCGTCTCCTCGGGCGTCACGTCAAAGATCTCGTTGATTACGCCCACCTGCGCCGGATGGAGGAACGGTGTCGTATCTGCAAAAATCAAAATCCTCAGAGAGTTGGTCGCCAGGAATGCCATCCTGCCCCGTTTCTCCCTTTTTTGACGATTGCAGATACGACACCGTCACCTTAGAGTGGAATCCAAAAGGGCAGCAAAGGAGCTCAGGGCAAACGGAAGGGTGCTTTTCGACCCGGTCTTTCTCTCGTCTCGCGGCTTTTTCCCCGCTCCAGTTGCGGTTCCGTCTTGCCGATTTTCCTCCCGGCGGCAGATCTCTGTGCTATCCTATCGGCAGCGCAAAGCGGTTTCCTATATATGTCGAGGTGCTCCTGATGAACTTCCTTCTATTGCGCACACCACGGAAAGAGAGAATGGCCCATCTCTCTTTCGTGCTGATCGGAACTCTTCTTCTCACCCTGCAAGGCTGCAAACTTATCGGAGAATCGCCTTCCGAGGTTGTTGAGGCAGCCTATATGGCCGCAAACCGAGGTGAATATTCAGAGGCAGAGCACCATCTATCTTCAGAGGCTCTGAACGCAATGAAAGGAACATTGGGCATTCTTGCGGGCGGAATGAAGGAAGTCTGGGACCGGGAGACCAAAAATGGCTCCATCGATCGCATCGAAATTGTAGGCGAGCAGATCCGAGGCGAGGGTGCCGCCGTTTACTGCAGGTTCCATTATAAGGACGGCAGCACAAAAGACAGCAGTGAATCCTTGATCAAAGAGAACGGAGTTTGGAAAATCACTATTGGCACCCCGCCCCCACTGGCGACCCCAGGTGCCACCGTCCGACCATCATCACCCGCGAGACAAGCGCCGTCACCAACTCAAAGATTAGCCGAAGGTCTAGCTGGCGTGTGGAAAAACCAAGACACCAACACGTCGGGTGTTACCAAACTCGAGATTAAGCAGGAGGGAACGGAGCTCATTGTCCATGCCTGGGGGAGATGTCAACCAGAAGATTGTGATTGGGGAACTGAAAAGGGCATTCTGAACGAGGGCATAGCCACAGTGGTTTGGAACACGGGCTTTGCTACTGAGAAGATGGTCCTCTCTATAGATGTCAGTCAGCGCTTGCATATGGTCCTCGACACCGTCTTTAAGGATAATCGACCAAGCTATCGCATGGAAGAAGTCTTTGTTCGGCCACAGTAACCACGATTCGCCGCTTCAGGCAAGTTGCGAAATTCCGCGAGCAAGCGCTCGGCAGTCGTCCCTGTTCGCCCTAGGCCACCGTGGCAGTGGATCACGATATTCTCGCCACGCGCCGAATGCGGTGCAGTCGCAGCCCGGAATAGGTCCACAGCTGCTCGAAACGGTCATCCCGGTCCAAGTAAACACAAGCGGTCTCGCAGACGGCGAGGCTCGACACGGACGGTACCGAATTGCCGCCCCCGCTTTGTGTTTCCCTCCAGCTGAGGCGACCGCGCCGAAATTATTCAACCATCTGCAGCCGCTGAGCTGCCTTTTCATGATGCGAAACGGTGTCGTATCTGCAAAAATCAAAATCCTCAGGGAGTTGGTCGCCGGGGATGTCATCCTGCCCCGTTTCTCCCTTTTTTGGCGATTGCAGATACGACACCGTCACCTCACGCCTTGACGCCATGCATCCGAGGCAGGACTATGCGCTAGGTGGGCGCGCACGGATCTGTGCGGAAGACGCTGGGTGGCCGGCATTCCTACGGCGATCCGATTTTTTGCCCATCCCCCACAGCACTTTTAACTGAAGGATCAAAAGCACTTTTTCTGCGGATTGGACATCGACATGGGAAGCCTGTCCGTAGTGCCGGCTTCCGTTAGGGCATTGGGGTCAACCCTGTGCCTGCCCCGCATTTATGACGAGTTGCTCTACCTTCTTGCCGCACTTGCCGCAGAACTTTGTCCCTTGGTAGATTTCCGTTCCGCAAGCGCAGGTGGTGATAACCTTTGGTTTGCCTAAGGCTTCCTGAGCCCTGCCATGAATCTCGGCAAGCTCTTTCTGTTTTGATTGAATCTGGCCATCTAGCTCTTGGATTGCCGTACTGCGGGCTCTGAGCCGATCCTCGACGAACGTGCCTCCAAGAAACATGGTGTAGGCGATGTTTCCCAACTCCTCCAGGGCCTCCTTTCTGCGCCGCTCAAGATCTCCAATCTGGGATTTGATCTTTGCCGCGTCTACCAATTCCTTGGATTTAACGCTAACGGTGCTCACACCTTGGGCGAAGCCGTGCCTGACTTTATCGATAAAGTCCACCATAGAACCGCTCCACTATGTAAACTTTGCTCCGCATTCTTTGCAGTAAAGATCCGAAGCGGCGTTCCTAGCTCCACACTGGGCGCAGAACTTATCAGGTCCGCCCCACTTCCACGCGGTCAGCGGGATGTTCCTGGCCTGGAGCCATGCAAGGACAGCGGCGCCGACGGCCGCAAGGAGGAGCAGCAAAACCAGATAGAACCCCGCCTCATACTGAACCTGGATCGCGCCACCACCTTGCCTGAGCGCGTCACTATCGAGTTTTGATTTTAAAGCCAGCAGAAGCACCAAACCGAGGCCTGCAAGAAACGCAGATGCCACCACGCCTTTCTTTCCCTTTACAAAACCCAATCCAAACCCGGCGATCATCGCTAAGAGCATGCCGACCGCGAGCGGCTCTGGATCCAGCTTCTGGTTCGTGGGCGGCCCAAACATTTGAGGCTGCTGGATCGATGAGCCTGTTACGAGCTCGATTCCAGTAAGACTAACGATCTTTTGCCCTTGGCAGGAGAACGTCACGAAAGGGAGGAAGAAGCAAATCAGCCCAATCGCCAGAGCGGCAGGGGGAACCTTGGTGACGATGCTATGCATGGCGTATCTCCGTGCGACAGTCTTTTAAATCGGTGGCAGGCACTACTTCGTTATTTTGCGGAACCAGAAGGGATTTTCGAGGTCTGAGTCGGGACCCTATATGTGAAAGGCATCTGGTTGCTCGTACCCACCGCCGTATGGACAATCACTTGCACCCGCCTCTCAAGGAAGCCGGGGTTCGTTGTCAATTGGTACTTCTTCACAACATTTTGGATGAGGTCTTCGCACCCGGGAACCGTGCGTTTCAGGACGAACGTCGCGGCCTCGGAGTCCGAGCCAAGCAGAGCTAGGCATCCTATCAGATCCGTAACGATATTCCAGTTAGTGCCAGTGCCGAAGTCTGTTGGTGCCTTCACAATAATTCTTCGATCCTCCCACTGTGTTGGGTTGGCGAGGGAGTCACCGAATTTTACAAAAGCGGTTGGGTCAAATTGTTTGACACCAAAATTCTCGCCGCTGATTGTCACAACCTGACCACGTCCCCCAAAAGCTGGTGAAATGCCACTTATCGCCGGTGACCGGTATGCGAATTTAAGAACATTGCTATTTCCGCCGGCAGTCTCCACGTGTACATCAACGATGCCATCACCAGGCGGTACGGTGACGATGAGCTCTGCGTCGCTGATGACTCGCGCCGCTTGGGAGCTAGTGGCGGGACGGGTGTTGAAGACGACACGTGGCCCGACATAGGCACCGCTTGGGTTTAGCTGATTTCCATACACGGCGACTGTAACACCGGGGGCACCAAAGGCGGGGTCGAGTCGGGTGATGACAGGTGCGGGAAGCTTCTTCAAGAGCGAGGACACGACGCTAGGTACAGGGTTCTGCGAAGCAGCAGGCTGAACCGTGACCTTCCATGTGTTTGAGACTTGGCCATTCGCATTAGCGACGCGTAGCGTCCACGTCCCACTCGTGTTGAGATTTACCAGCACCCGGAAGGAGGTGCTCGTAACAGCTTGGATCTGCGTTCCACTTAAGGCGCTCAAACTACCACTGGGAGACACAACTGTTAGGCTCAATCCCGTCCGAAAGCCGGTTCCTGAGATCGTCAATGTCTGGCTGGTTGTGCTGCTCGTTGGATTCGACGAGGATATACCCGTAATAGCCGGGGGCAAAAGCTGCTGAGCCCATAGGCCGACACCGATGGCACTCGCCGCCAAAAACACTACGCGTGCTTTTATCATCTCGAACTCCCCACCAGAGAAGTTTCTCGCTGCTAGCCGACTGACGGCCTGCTATTTAATAGCTTCGCCTCAGCCAAGTACATGGCGTTCTTCCTCGTTGGGGCAGGTAGCCGCGCGCTAACCTCAGTAAGGCGTTCGACCAAAGTACGCCCCGAAAACGTCGCCGACGATCTTTGCGAGATCCCTAACATTCTCGCTCTTCTCGCCTTGCACCCCGTGAGTACCCCACCACAGCTCACGGCCGTCCTTGGTGCGCAAAAGTGTGATTTCCATTCCAACGATCGCCTTGTTCCTGCTCCATGAGATCCCACCAAATTGTGTGGTCTGTTTCACGACACCGAATCCAAGAATCCGTCCCAAGAGAATGCCATCGACTTGTCCAGTCCGCCCAAGGGCTTCTAGGAATGGCATGGTCGCGACACCGGTATTCTGGTAATTGCCCAAGAAAGCTCGATAATCGTTGCCAAGCTTTTGATCTTGGATTAGTTGCTTCGCATCCTGCGGACCAACGATAGTGATGTCGGGATGCTTCTGGCGCATCGCATTGAGGAAGTTCTCCGCAAGTATCATTGCGCCCTCAGAATAATCAAGCTCGTTTGCGAACGGCAGAAAGATGAGCCGGCTCAACGGTGTCGACGCAAAACCTGGATCAACCCTAGCGTCAAGAATGGTAAGCCGATCCTTTGGTCCGAGGCGGCGCTGCTCAGAACTGGCGGCGCCGATCGCGACGAGGATAACTGTCGCTGATAATAATAAGCGTTTATTCGCCATTAGTATGGTGTCCTCCCAAAAAATCTTGCGAAGACGTTGCTGATTACCTGTGCGGCCTGCTGCAACTGGTTCTCTTTCTGAGCGTCGATCAAATCCTTGCCAGACCAAATACATCGACCATCCGTGGTTCTGTACAAACTCATCTGCATGCCAACCAGATACGTGGTTGCCTCGTACGGACGTCCAAGTAATGTCCTTATCACCTTAGTTTTGCCCCAGTTCGTAATCTTCCCGACAAAGACTGCATCAATTTGGAGCTTGTCGCGCAAGGTACTGAGGAAATCTTGCCGCGGTGTTCCTGAACCCAAATAGTCGCCGAGGAAAACATTAAATTGGTCGTCCAAGCTAGCGGTGCTGATGAAATTCATCGTCTCCTCAGGCGGGATGAACTTATACTCAGCATGTAACTGGGACAATTGCGACACAAAATTCCTAGAGATGATGCTGGCGGCCTCCTTATATTGCGGAGTATTAGCAAACGGCAGCAACGCGACACGATCCAGCTTGGTTGTTTGGAACGCAGGATCAAGCGTCGCCTCTTGTATCGATTTCGCGGTTTCAGGGCCCAGCTTTCTGGCCTGACTGCCCTGTGCATACGCGGTTGTCCCTAGAACCGCTGCCATCGCCAATATGATTAACACCTGCCGAAATTGTAGATGCATATAGTCCCTCCTCAGAGTCATTTATTGAACTCGAATCCGTACCCAAATTTTTGATGACCCGCCGACGCTGATTGCACTTCCGTCGATACTGTCGAGCTGCCAGCTCTCCTGATACGCACCTGGGGTTGCTGGCGCGCGCATGGCAACCTTGAATGTGTACGTCCCTCCGGGCGGGATAGGGCTGGAAAGCAGCACCTTTGCATGACTCAGACTAAGATTACCCATCAGATATCGAAGCCCAAATCCCGGGGACCAATCCCGGGAACCGGTGTTGCGTAACGTCCATTCCTTCGTAAACAGCTTTCCCCTGGCAACAATGGTGCCGTCACCGAAGGTCTCGCGCTCCAGAGCAGCACTCACTACAATCGGAGACGCAGGTGCGAGTGCAACAACCCCCGGCGGGTAGATAAAGCCCACAAGCTCACTGCTCCTGACGCTCCATGTGTGGGTCGTGAGTTGGTGGAACTTGTCTGTGACCTCGCACTTGGGATCCAACATCTTGCCGTAATTCCATTCGGACATTGTAAAGGTCTGGCCATCGGCAGCCACGGAATCGATTACACCGGTATGTCCCGAGGGAGCAAGTGCGGGACGCAGGATGACAATGGCACCCACAGCCGGTACCGAGCCCTTTTTCAGCGTGCCAGGGTTGTTCCACCATGCAAGCGGACCACCTGACGTACCGGAGGCTGGTAGTGGCACCTTCGTCCGTTCCCGCACGTAGTTCGTACAGTAACCGTTTCCCTGGACCATCTGACCATTTGGCAAGGTGACATTCCCTGTTGTGAAGTACTTAGCACAGGGATCGTTTTGGGGCAGCGACCCCGGCTGCGAACTCACTACAAGGCAACAGAATATCGGCATGATGGCTATTTTACGCATCGATTGCCTCCTCATCGGCTCGCTCGTATGCAGGACTGGTATAAGAACTTCTTAATCCTCTGTCCTAATGCTGTCAAGAGAAATCCCTGATGCTGATTGACGTCAGTCATGTTCCCCTGATGGCTTGCCGCTCCCCTGCCTGTAGACTGCCGCCATACTGGAAGCGTTCCGCCACTTCCTCCTGCGCCGTCTTCATCAGGCCGAGCGGTTCTCGGAAGCGTTTATGGGGAGGCTGCTTTTCTGGGTGCATCCGCGCTTCTCTGTTTTCTCCGGACCGCCCGTCCCAACCAGAAGCCATAGAGTCATTGGATTCGCAGGCCCCCACATCCCCCACCCGGCTATTGCCATGGACGCGCTGCAGAAGCGGCCACATGGAATCCTCACGCTCGAAGCCCCGCCCGGCCCGTGCACGGGCGCCAGCGTACTAATCCTCGATCCCCTGGACTGGATCCAGCCGATCACAGCGCATATCCCCGGTCCCCGACACCACACCCGACGCCGCTATGGCGCCTATTGCAACCGATCGAGAGTGACCGCCAGAGCTTTGGAGGACGACGGTTGTCGCACCGCCCAAGCCCGCGCTGCCGACCAGGACTCGGACTATGCCGCGGAAGCACGGCGACCCTGGGGCCGCTCATTAAGGGAGATCCTTCAGATTGATCAGCCGTTTTGCTCTTGCGGCCCCAAGATGGGGAGGATCTCGATGATTACGGATCCCCGGATCGTGAATCCCATCCTGCGGCATCTCCAGAGCGAGCGATGCCGGGCGCGCGATCCTTTCGAATCGCGTGCGCCTCCCCGGCGGCGGCACTCTCGGATCAATAACTCGTGGTTGATACGCCAACTCTAACTCCAGTCGTGATCTCCGTCTGCTCGAGGTGTATCCTGCCGCAGGGCCAGACGCGCTCTTTGGATGAGACCGTCACGTCAATCCAGCTGCTGATGGCAGGCGACAGCGAATTTCCGGAGAGAAACGTGCAGTTGTCGGGAGACCGAGACGGAAATTCAACGGAAGGGTGCTTTTCGACCTGGTTTTTCTCATTCTTTCTCATCTCGCGGCTTTTTCCCGGCTCCAGTTGCCGTTCAGTTTTTGCCGATTTTCCTCCCGGCGGCAAATTTCTGTGCTATCCTACCGGCAGCGAAAAGCGGTTCTCTATAGATACTTCCTATAGATCATCTTGACGGTTTGGTTCATGGGCCTGCAGAGGATGTATCGTTTCTTACGTAAGCCTATATGCATGTCTCTCTTGGTTCTGTCCACCCGGTTGTCAGGTTCGGACGCATCTGGGATAATCAAGATCGCTGGCGGTGAGCAAGGAGGAAACTATTACAAGATGGCGTGCGCTATTTCGAATCTCGCGAAAAAGCACGGTGCACAGGTTCAGGTTGTTGCCTCCCAAGGCTCAATCGAGAACATAGGCTTGATCAAATCCGGAGCCGTCGATTTCGCCCTGGTCCAGGCGGATGTTGCTCGGCGGGCAGTCCGAGGCCATCAGCCGTTCACCGATCCGGCTTTAGATTTAGTTCTGGTATCGCCAGTTTTTACGGAAGCAGTGCAGGTTTTGATCCGCTCTGACCTGTATGTATTCAACACTGCGGAACTAAAGGGAAAGATCGTATGCTTAGGGCCTGAACAGAGTGGGACCGACGTTACATCGCGTGCCGTGCTTGAGGCTTCGGGGATAGCTTTGGAGGAAGTCCAACCTAAACATTTCTTGTCGGCTGCGGTTGGTGAACAGCTCAGGAACGAAACGGTCGACGCGGCGTTCTTCGTAAGTTCCATCCCGAATGCCGTGATCAGTCGAGCTCTGAGCGCTGGCGATGCGAGACTGTTGCTGCTGGACAGCAAAGTAATTGGGCGCCTGGTTGGAACTGGCAGCTATGTCGAGACAGAGATATCCAAACACACTTATCCCCTACAGGACGACGCCCTGACGACCATCGGGACGCAAGCACTGCTGATCACAAGAAAGGCGGCCAGTTTCGAAGATGTGGCATTGATATTGCGAATCCTTGAATCAGACAGAAATGAATTGACTGAGACATCGGGCTTAAAGCTTAACCTTCTGGATACCGTTGATGTCTCAAGTGCTCCACTTCCGCTGCATGGCGCGTGCCTACAACACTTGCGGAGGGGTGGACGTTTCTCTTGGCTGCTCTTGGCTGGCCTTGGGTGTGCTGCCGCGTTGCTTGCAATTCTGGCTTTCAAGCGCACGCACATCCGGCGGTCGATAACAGGCCACGTAGAACTGCTGCTTGGCGTTACCGTCTTGCTAGCGGTTTGGCTGGGGGCTGCCACCGCTCTCTATCTTAACGAGCGTTATGTAAACGAGAACTTCTCCACCTTCGGTAAGTCATTATGGTCGGTTCTCGTATATGTTTCTGGAGGCTTCCAAACGCGAGCTCCGATGACACGGAATGGGGAAATTGCCGCGGTCATCGCGATTACCGTCGGCGTCAGCGTAGTTGCATGGTTCGTCGCGCAACTAGCGACGCATTTCGTCGGGACCAAGATCAAGGTATTGGAAAACCTCATCCGGGGAAGGAGTATCGTGCCTGCCACTCTGAAGGATCATATCGTGCTGATTAATTGGGATCACAGGACTGAAGAGATTATTGAGCAACTACACGGTCCTGATCTGCCGGTTAAGATACCCGTAATTATAGTTTGCCAAAATGCGATAAGACTCCCTGACCGCCCTGCTTTCGAGCACTGTATCGCAATCTGCGGCGAGCCAACAGACAGGCGCGTATTGGAACAGGCGAGGGTTCCACACGCACATTCAGTTACGGTCGTGTCGGCATGGCGCACCTCAGACGCGGCAGACGGGAGGCGCATACTCGAACCTGATATGGCCGATGCCAAGACAATCCTGGTATTGCTCGCCATCCGCAACCTGTGCTTGGAAACAAGAACCGTTCCGGTCACGGCGGAAGTCAGATCAGCGCGAAATGTGGAGGCTGCAAAAAACGCAGCAGGCAACGGGCCGACAGAAATCGTCTGTGCAGAGATATTCGGTACGAACATTTTGACCCAGTGCGCCCTCACTCCCGGATTAGCGGAAATTTACAATGACCTGCTGACCTTTGCTCCAGGCACAGATGAAATCTATAAGATACCAGTGCCCGAGAGATTTGTTGGGGCACCTTTCTCAGCGTTATTGCATCATTTCGCTGATCATTATGGCGTCAAAGAGAAGTGTGTCATTCCGATTGCTATTTATCGGAACGGCCAGGTAAGACTCAATCCTGGTGACGAGATCGGCAAGATGTCCAAGGATGACTGGTTGTTTGTCATCGCGGAAAATACCGATGCTTGGAAACGCCCCGCTCTTGCCGTTAGTACGGTGCGTCAATCCGCCTAGAAGCTGGAGAGGAGGGAAGATCCCGGGTGTCGCATCTGCAGTTGTCATTTTGCTGATCGAAAATTGGCAATTGCATACATGACACCCCCAACCCCCGCGGGATCGACCCGAGCGCGCGCCACCGGCTGCACCTGCCAGAACTCTTCATTATGACTTTGAGCCGGTTGCCGGCGAAGACACCCACCCCTGGTTGCATCGGGTCGAATGAAGCTCCCGGCAGTTGGCCGGGGCTTTCGACCGTTGCATCAGTTGCCGGGCGCTCGACAGGGAGAGGAACGTTGTCGTATCTGCAAAAATCAAAATCCTCGAGAGTTGGTCACCGGGAATGTCATCCTGCCCCGTTTCTCCCTTTTTTGACGATTGCAGATACGACACCGTCACCGATCGTAAAAAAACACCGATGCCGGCCGAGAACTTTGATTCAGGAAGGCGCGACGGGCCCCAGGTAATAGCAAGGCGCGGCGACCAGAGAGGTCGCCGCAGTATCTGATCCCAATCGAACCGCACGCCAGCTTCCACAAACACCTGGTCGTTCAGCGTCCAGCCGTCCTGGACGTAGCCACTGAATTCCGAGCTATTCCGGCCGAAGCTCGAATTCCCTTGAAAGCTGACCAGCCGAGAGACAGCGCCGGTGCTCGACGTTATTTCGAATTGGCTCCGGTTCGAGAGCTGCCGGTAATGGATCCGATCGGCATCAATACCGAACTTGAGGCTGTGGCGCCCGTGCCAGTTCCAGATCGGAGACATGACCGATGCGAGCGCCTGGGTGCGGCTCTCCTCCCCATCCGACTGTAGATAATAGTTTCCAGACCGTCCGAGTGGACTGATGACATATGGGGTTTGGCCGAGAGGGTCCGACCGTGTATTGATCCGATTTGTTGCGACGCCAATCTCCAGCGCCCAGCCACCGCTGAAATAGGCCTGATCCTTTAGGTTAAAGAAATAGAACCGATCATTCAAATTGCGGCTTGTCTCGACAGGATCCAGTGGGCCAATGCCAAAACTACTGGAACTACGGAAATTGAAAAGAAAGCCGCCGGTGAGCAGGTTCTTGTTGGCGAGGTTTACCTGGATGTGCGTCAGGTCGCTTCCAAGCCAGTCATCGCCGGTGTTGGCGTTTGCGGGAAGCTCTTTGATGTAGTTAAGGTTGTACTGCAGATCAAGGGCGTTGTAATACCAGGCGCGTCCTTTGGCGATCGGGCCGGAGACGGTAGCGCGCGGAGTCCAGCCGCCGATCGCGAGCCCATTGTGAAACTCGTAAGACGGGAGGAAGTTGGTTGCGGAAAAACGGAAGCGGTCGTCTCCCTGGGACGACTCCAGGGCCATGACGCCTGCCGAACCCTTGCCGTATTCTGCAGAGTAACGGCTGGTCTCGACCTGTACTGCACGAATCGCGTCCACAGAAATGCGATTCTCCAAAATGCCGGAAACCGGGCTTGTGATGTTGAAGCCATCCAGACTGTAAAAAGCCTGGTTCTCCGCGCCTCCATTCAGATGCATGCGCCCATTGTTGTCCTTGACGACTCCGGGAATCAGCGGCAGCGAGTTGCGGAAGTCGTGCGTAGCCACGGTCGGGAGATCGACGATTTCTTCGGCTGTAAGCGCCGTGGCCGCCGATGCCCGCTGACGATCGATGACCGGAGCGGAATACACCACGTCCACCTTTTCTTCGTATTCCTGTTGATGGTTCAACACCACTTCCAGGAGAGCACCGGATTTCTTAATTTCCAACGCGCGCGAAACCGTCACGTAGTAGCCGGGCTTTTCGGCTCTTAACTCATAAGTTCCAGGCGCCACGGAGGAAAGCACGAACCGCCCGGCGTCATCACTCACGGCTGTAAGCGGAGCGGTCAGGCTGCCGCCGCTGAGGCTCACTCTTGCGCCGGCCACGACCATACCGTTTTCATCGACCACCTTTCCCGCAAGTGCCTGAGCAAAGACCGGTACCGAAGGGCCGAGCAACAGCGCGGCCGTCATATTGCACAGCAGGATGATAATTCCTCGGTAAAGCATGACTCGCTTCAGGCAAGGTGTCAGGCCTTGAAAATTCAATTTTTGGCTCGATGGGATAAAGGAAAGGCAATCGAGACATGCGGAGAGCGAAATTGAATTTTCAAGGCCTGACACCAAAATTGCGCGAGAGCCGGGCACGGCGAAGGATGCGTTCGGCCGCGCTGCGGTGCGGGTCGTCGATGAGACGCCCTTCGAGAGTCGACAACGCACGTCCTCTATTTCGCTCTGCGTCTTCCAACTCGGCCAGCACTTTCTCGGCCCAGGCTATTTCCTCTGAAGTCACATCGAAGATCTCGTTAATTACACCCACCTGCGCCGGATGCAATGCGCCCTTGCCGTCGAAGCCGAAGCGGCGGGCCTGGGACGCTTCCCGGCGCAGGAGGTCCGGGCTTCCCAGGTTGAAGCAAGGTGCATCGATGGCGTCGATGCAGGCGGCATGCGCGCCGGCAACGATCATCTGCAGCGCCAGCAGCAATTCGATGCGGTCCTCCCCCGGCAGGCATCGCGCGTCCTCGCTGTAATCGGCGGATCCGAAGATGAGTGATGCCACGCGAGCTGATGAGGCCGCAATCTCGCGGGCGTCCAGCACTCCCGCTGCCGATTCGATCATGACATGAAGCCTCAGGCCGCGTTCAGGCAGGCCGTGCGCGGCCTCCAATTCCGAGAGGGCTGCCTCGGCCACCCCCACGGCCGCGGGTGCGTCAATCTTAGGCA